>AZIK01000204.1_pt1 | contig 229812 bp, 197 predicted proteins | sample 359131 | NCBI WGS metagenome assembly AZIK01 (sample SAMN02429715, study PRJNA222663) | marine sediment metagenome | biome: Sediment sample; isolation source: enrichment culture of sample MGS-ANC(AMM) from oil contaminated site at the... | place: Italy: Ancona | collected 2012-02-14 | depth 6 m m | reverse complement strand
GAATACTGGCATCCGCAAGCCATAATGAAACTTACTCACCAGAATGAAGTCTCCCGTAATCAGTCCCGGCTCCATAGAACCAGACGGTATCTGGAAAGGTTCCGCAACAAAAGAACGTAAAACAAAAACAATGGCCAATACAGGAAAGAAAGATTTTGACTGTTCGACAACGAAAGATTCCTCCTTTGCGCTGTCAATATCATCGACATTGGCCCCTTCTTGCTGTAAACGCTCTGCTTTTGCATCGCGCCGCTTAGCCAGCCAAAGCCAATCCACTAAAGCAACACCACCCGTAGCCACGGTTGCTATCATCAAAATCAGGGGGAAATCGATATCCATAAATCGTCACTTATTCCAAACGTTCTATAATGAACTGCATTCTAACCGCCGATAGACTGCAACGCGAGCCTAGCACTGTATATGAGAGTCAAGAGATGAGCCGAATACTAACCAATGACGGTATTGAACTGGCCTATGAGAGCATAGGTAACAATGATGACCCCTGCATTATTTTGATTATGGGATTGGGGGCGCAAATGCGGGTATGGCCCGACTCACTCTGCCACGCCCTAGCCAAAAAAGGGTTTCGTGTTATCCGCTTTGACAACCGCGACACAGGAGATTCAACCGCACTTGATCATCATGGCACCCCAAGTTTAGTCAGGACTTGGCTATCAGCGCAATTCAAGCGTAAAGCACAAATACCCTATACCCTGAAAGATATGAGCCGCGATGTCATTGCCTTGATGGATACACTTGAGATTGATAGCGCTCATCTCGTCGGGGCATCCATGGGAGGAATGATTGCTCAGATTCTCGCAGCTAAGCAAAAGAAGCGTGTTCGCAGTCTCACTTCAATCATGTCATCCGCCACCAGCCCGAGTTTACCAGGGCCAAAATTACAAGTATTGCTGCAACTAGCAAGGCGACCAACGCCCTTTAATCGTGAAGCCTCCATTCGCTATACTATGCGCATGAATCGCTTAATTGGCAGTCCTGCCTATCCGATGGATGAATTAGAATTACGGCAACTGGCAGAAACCAGCTTTGAGCGCACCGCAACACCCAGCGGATTTAAGCGCCAATTAGTTGCCATTACTGCCGCCGGTGATCGCAGTCATTTATTGCGTAAAATTAAAGTACCAACACTGATAATTCACGGTTCCGATGACCCACTCATCCCCGTACGCATGGGCTTAGCCACCGCAGCAGGCATTCGCAAATCAAAAATGCGCGTTATTCATGGTATGGGGCATGATTTGCCCAGCGGTTTAGTGCCGCAATTGAATAAATTGATCAGTAAACATGTAAAAAAAGCGGAGAAACGTTGGCAGCGTAAAATAGAAAGAAAACGCTTAAAATTACTTGGTCAGGATGACCATACTGTTTTGGCTTTACCAACACCTAATGCGAGTGCGAGCACCGAGCCACAAAAACCCTTAAATATCGTTAATATTCAAACACCGTCAGAGCTTATCAATAAGGCCTAAAGTTAACGATAAGACTAGACTTTGTTTTCTGACTCACCCGACTTAGTTAAATTCAGGCGGGTGACCAGTAATTGGTCAACCCGCAAGTTATCGATATCTACCGCTTCAAATTTAATTCCCATAAAAACAATAAAATCTGCGCGCTTTGGAATACGTTTAAGATGATAAATTAAAAATCCAGCGACTGTTTCGTATTGGTTATTGTCGAAAAATACATCGGTATCTAATTCGAGCGCACGGGCAAGATCGACAACTGGCGTGCTGCCATCGACCAACCAAGAATTGGCATCGCGCTGAATAATTTGATCCTCACCGGATGGCACGACCAAATTACCCATAAAACTATTCATTAAGTCTTTTACCGTCAGAATGCCGACCACTAATGCATATTCATTGAGCACAACAGCGAAGGGTTTTGCTGTTGTTTTAAACGCGTTTAATCCTTCTGCAAGCGTTAGCGTATCAGGCAAGAACAGCAAATCACGCTCAATAAAATCGTTGCTGATCGAGGCTGCCTCACCTTTTAATACCTGACGCAGAATTTCCTTCGACTCAATGGCACCGACAACTTTATCCAACGAGCCATCGCATACTAAAAACCAATTGTGTGGATGCTCTACAATTTTCGCGCTGATTTCTGCGCTGCTATCGCTAATATCAAAATAAACAAGATGCTCTCGAGTGGTCATCGCAGTTGGCACTGTACGACCTTCAAGCTCAAACACATTGCCCAGCAAGTGGTATTCCTGTTCTTGCAAACTACCATGTTCTGCACCCGCATCCATCATGGCAACAATGTCATCGGTGGTGACGGTATCTTCACGCTGCAAGGGTAACTTAAGTAATTTCAGAACAATATTGGTTAGCCCATTAAAAAACGCCACTAAGGGTCTCAACAGCAACATCATAAACCGCATAGGACGAATAACACGGATAGCTACCGCCTCAGGGATAGTCATACCAATGCGTTTAGGTAACAAATCAGCGAACAGAATAAAAAGTGACGTTACCACAGTGAACGACAATATGAATCCCAATTGGTCTAGCAAAGGACCGCTATAGAAAATGCTAACAAATTGCACCATATACGGCGTCAGAGTAGCCTCGCCGACAATTCCACCCAGAATTGCTATCGCGTTTAAGGCGATTTGAATCATGGCGAAAAAAGCACCAGGCTGCTCTTGTAGTGCCAGTACCTCACCGGCACGCACATTGCCTTCTTCAACCATCACGCGCAACTTAATCTTACGCGCTGCCGCCAGTGATATCTCTGAGATAGCAAAAACACCACTCAACAGAATCAACACAAAAATAATAAATGCGTCACTCACGAACCTAGCTCCAAAAATTGTCGACTCTCGGGAAACTAGCCCATCGAAATTTATCCGCGGAGTATCTGCTTAAGCTGAAGATTCGGCAAGACTTCACGCGCTAAATATTAAACCCGAAACTTAGTTACGATTAGGTGGCTGATATCCAGAAAACTGGCGTGCAATTTCGGCGGCATAGTTGTCGGTCATACCCGCGATAAAGTCCAATGCACGCATATATGCTTCGTACAGGGTCCAATCCGGCTTTGGCGCCGAACGTCCCATTAACTCCAATACACGTTTATTGCGAAAGGTAGCTTGCCCTTCCAATACGCATTCACGCACCGCACGTAAAAACGCATCCAAAAGAATGGATAAGGTGGCATAAGAACCGACTTCAACCGCAAGCTTACGGCTATCGTTGAAGATGCGCTCTCGCGCTAATTTTTTCGCATCATGCACCACTTGCCGCACATTTGTCGGGCAATAATCAATAATATCGCCCTTAAGTTGACCTGCCAGCAAAGTATCGTGTTGATGCACAAAAGCCGAACTAACGGCGCTGACCATCGCCTCCATTGCTTGCCCGCGTAACATTTGCAAACGACGACGAGTATTATCGGCTTTATCCAATTCTTGCAGAGCTTCATGCCATTGCTCAGCCAATAATGGCTTTAATAAATCTTCGACTTCTTGATAATTTAACAGACCCATTTCAATGCCATCTTCAAGGTCGATTAAGCCATAACAAATATCATCAGCAGCTTCGAGTAAATACACCAAAGGATGGCGACACCAAGCGTTCTCCCCAGTCGGTATTAATCCGAGCGTGTTCGCGACTTCGCGCATTAATGGTAATTCGGTTTGATAACAACCAAATTTCTTCCGTTCGCCGCGCGCAACATAATCCACCGTCCACGGGTACTTTAAAAATGCGCCTAAGGTGCCATAGGTTAAGCGCATACCACCATCAAAGCGATGTGACTCTACTTGCGTCACAATACGTAAGCCTTGAGCATTGCCTTCGAATGTTTGTAAATCGGTGCGCTCTAATTCACTCAAGCCCTCTAAAAAATGAGCGTTATCTCGATCAAGAAACCAATGACGAATAGCGTCTTCCCCAGTGTGCCCATAGGGAGGATTGCCGATATCATGTGCTAAGCAAGCGGCTTGAACTAATGCCCCTATGTCGCTGGCATCGACGAAATCGGGAAGTACACTCCCTAATGCTTGCCCTACTCGCGTGCCTAGTGAACGACCAACGCACGCCACTTCTAAACTATGCGTCAGACGGCTGTGTACATGATCATTTTCAGAAAGTGGGTGCACTTGGGTTTTGCGATCTAAGCGACGAAAAGCTGACGAAAAAATAATGCGGTCATAATCTTTATGAAACGGCGTCCGACCAAGATCCATTGCTAACGTACCTTGTTGTTCACCGAAACGCGCTGATGAAAGTAACTTATCCCAACGCATCGTTTTCATCGTCATAAAACCACCTTATTTATAGCTGCCAAAAGTATAGAGGTAAATCCTGTGCGCCTACCAAGTTTGGCCTTAGGGGCTTAATAAACCACTCTCGGCGATACCATCAAACATAAACTGCACGGCCAAAGCGCAAAGCAATACTCCCATCACTCGCGTAATGACTTGAATACCCGTTAGACCTAATAATTTATGCAATTGCGTAGCCGCTAATAAACAAGCTAGGGTAATCAGCATAATGACGAGTATGCAGCTCACGACGACAATTTGCTCGGACACATCGCCCTTGGCGTGGGCCATCATTAAGATGATCGCGCCCATACTACCAGGCCCCGCAATTAATGGCAGCGCCATGGGAAATACCGATACATCTCGCCGCTCTAGTGCTTCTGCATCTTCAGTTTCGGTCGTGCTATTCGCACCAGAATTACGCGCAAACACCATATCAATACCAATCAAAAGCAAAATAATCCCACCCCCAGTGCGCAAAGCAGCCATTGAAATTCCCAGAGCAGTTAACAAACTATCCCCAGCTAAAGCAAAAGTAAGCAACACTATGGTGGCGATCGTGACAGCCCGTCGAGCGATACGACGGCGTTCTTTTGCCGTCTCTTCAGCGGTTAATGCCGCAAAAATAGCCGAAATATCAATTGGGCTTACCGTTGCAAATAGTGTCGCTAAGGTAACCGCTGCTATCTCCCCCATAAAATCCTCCTTTCTCGTTGGGTTATGTATACCGCAAAAAAATAACGCAAGAAGTCTTTGCTGCTTTAGCTGCGTCATTCAATTTAATGGCTGGTTTTTTATTGTTCTAAATTCTTTTCAAAACCTCGTTACCTTGCTCCCCTCTGACCCCACTTTTTTAATAAAGTTATTAATGGGTTCTAGGGTGCTGCCCTTAAAAAATAACACCGGAGAAAATGTTCCAATCAAACTGATATGTCCTGTTCCTGCGACTGTCACCAGTGTATATGGTTTATTTAGCCTATCTAGAGCCTTAGAAAAAGAATAGCTGTGACGTTCGGTACTAATCAGCTCATCGTTTTCTGGCGCTAAAATCAACGCGGGTAAATCAGAAAATTCTACCAATTCAATCGGATTTGAATTGGGTGGATAATTGGGATAGAAAAATACGGGTTTTACATCCTCCAAAACAATCGGATATAAATCATAAGGTCCCGCCAGACCTATCCAGCCGCGCAACACCGTCATACGATCCAAACCTTCTGCGTTTAGCCAACGATCATCCATTGCTAACATAGCAGCATTATAAGCACCTGCACTGTGTCCCATGAGAGTCAATTTCTGTTCCGGATGAAAATCTCGATATTTAACGCTTTGTAATTCTTCCTGAATAACCTTCACAGCCGCTGCACAATCAACCAAAAAATCAGGGTAAGCCACTGCGGGGAAAAGCCGATAATTAGGTACCGCAACGATGTACCCTTGTGCCGTTAAACGCCTAGCAACGAATTCATAATCCGACTTCTCACCACGATTCCAACTACCGCCGTAAAAAAAAACGATCACCGGTGTTGTTATTTTCGATTTATTCCGTGCTGGTAAATACAAGTCGTACTTCTGGCGCTCAAGTTGCCCGTAGCGGAGATCGCGAACGACATCGGCAAAGTAAACTTTGGAAATACCATTCACTATTCCTTGAGGCGAACAAACGTTGAGGGCAGTTAGCACAGGAATGACGATTAATTGTTTAAAACGCATAAATATAACTGCCCTATCTAAAAAATACGTAAGCTAAACTAAACGATTTCAACCGAATGGCAAAAAAAACAGCGCCGAAGCGCTGTTTTCAAAGCCCTATTGTTGCTTACGGCTTACAGTACTGCGAGTGCCGCGCTGTAATCTGGTTCATCGGCGGTTTCTGCAACTTGTTCAGTGTGCAGAACCTTACCATCGGTATCCAATACCACAACCGAACGCGACAACAACTTAGCCAACGGCCCAGTGACGAATCTTACTCCATAATCATCACCAAAACTGGAACGGAAGGTCGAGCCGACTTTCACATTATCAATACCTTCTGCACCGCAAAAACGTCCTAATGCAAACGGCAAATCCGCAGATATACAGATCACGACGACATTGTCTAACGCCGCTGCTTGCGCGTTAAATTTACGCACCGACGCGGCACAGGTTGGGGTATCAATCGATGGAAAAATATTCAGCACAACACGCTTACCCGCTAAGCTTGCCGACGTTAAATCCGACAAATCACTCGCACTTAGAGTGAATGCCGGTGCAATTGAACCTATCGCGGGCAATGTGCCAACGGTTTCAAATGGGTTGCCTTTCAAAGTAACAGTAGCCATGAGTAACTCCTCATCAAGAAATGTAGATAGATGCGACTACTATGCGACGATGTAACACTAAGGGCAAGAAACCCGAGTAAAACAGTATGGATTTTTATCGGAACAATCCGTCGACACAGCGACGCTAAGTTCGGAATAAACATCGGCCGCTTTATTACTCAATATCTGATGTTTTCTGATGTCTTAACGGTTTAACCTTTCATCAATCAAAATATCAACAACAGCAGGATCGGCCAGTGTTGAAATATCACCCAGTGCGTCGTGTTCGTTGGCGGCAATCTTACGCAAAATTCGACGCATGATTTTGCCGGAACGCGTTTTCGGTAATCCCGGCGTAATCTGAATCAAATCAGGTGTCGCCACTGGGCCAATTTCGGCACGCACCCAATTACGCAATTCCTCCACCAATTCGTCACTGGCTTCTTCACCGGAATTTAACGTGACATAGACATAAATGCCTTGGCCTTTAATATTGTGGGGGTAACCGACTACCGCAGCTTCGGCAACCTTTGGATGCGCAACCAAGGAGCTTTCAACTTCGGCAGTCCCCATACGGTGACCCGATACGTTGATCACGTCATCAACACGACCGGTAATCCAGTAATAACCATCCGCATCACGACGTGCGCCATCACCGGTAAAATACATGCCACGGAAGGTCGAGAAATAGGTCTGAACAAAACGTTCATGATCGCCGTAAACACTGCGTGCTTGCCCAGGCCAACTATCAACAATCACTAAGTTACCCTCGGTAGCGCCGTCTAGAATCATGCCACCACTGTCCACCAGCGCTGGCTGCACGCCGAAGAATGGGCGAGTTGCAGAACCCGGCTTAGCGGCAGTAGCGCCCGGTAACGGCGTAATCATGATGCCGCCGGTTTCGGTTTGCCACCAGGTATCCACCACAGGGCAACGCTCGTCGCCCATGGTGCGGTAGTACCATTCCCACGCTTCTGGGTTAATGGGTTCGCCAACCGAACCTAACAAACGCAAGCTCTTACGACTGGTATTCTCCACCGCCGCCGTACCTTCGGCCATCAATGAACGAATCGCGGTCGGTGCTGTATACAGAATATTCACTTGGTGTTTATCAATAATCTGCGAAATTCGATTAACACTGGGATAGTTCGGCACGCCTTCCGACATCAAGGTAATACCGCCATTGGCCAATGGCCCATAAAGCAGATACGTATGGCCAGTTACCCAGCCAACATCGGCCGTACACCAGTAGACATCGCCGTCATGGTAATCAAATACGTACTGATGGGTGATGGATGCCCACACCATATAACCGCCCGTCGTGTGCAATACACCCTTTGGTTTACCGGTGGAGCCTGACGTATACAAAATAAAGAGTGGATCTTCTGCGTTCATCTCTTCGGGAGGGCAATTAGGGGATGCCAACGCCATTAAGTCTTCATACCAAACATCGCGCGCAGCATGCCAAGCCACTGGGCTACCGGTACGTTTTACGACGATGACTTTTTCTAACGATTTAATCGCTGGATGCGTTAGTGCTTCATCAACGTTGTCCTTAAGCGCAACTTTTTTACCCGCACGCACGCCTTCATCAGCGGTAATCACAATCTTTGAATTACTGTCTTCAATACGACCCGCTAATGCATCCGGCGAGAAGCCACCAAATACCACCGAGTGAATTGCACCAATACGTGTACACGCCAACATGGCCACGGCCGCTTCGGGAATCATCGGCATATAAATACAAACAACGTCGCCCTTGCGCACCCCCTGCCCGCGCAGCGCATTAGCAAAGCGCGATACTTGCTCATGCAGTTCACGATAGGTGATGTTTTTACTATCGTTTGGATCGTCACCTTCCCAAATAATGGCGGTTTGATCGGCGCGTGTTTCAAGATGGCGATCTAAACAGTTAGCAGAGGCGTTGAGCGTACCGTCTTCAAACCAACGGATATCGACTTTGTGATCATCGAAAGAAACGTTACGCACTTTGGTGAAAGGTTTAATCCAGTCAATACGCTTACTGGCTTCCTCGCGCCAGAAGCCATCAGGATTAATGACCGATTGCTGATACATCTGCAAGTACTTGTCGTTGTCGATCCAAGCTGAGTTGGCAAACTCTGTCTTAACCTTATAAATCTTGTCGTCACTCATTATTATTCTCCCGTCGTTCGTATCACGCTCAACCAGCTCGACAGTTGGCGTCGTTTAATGTTCTACCTCCATATTGGTCGCACTAGGACCAAGACTGAATTAGGCAGTGGTCTCTATTCAGCGCAAGTAAAGATTACACCGTGAGCTGTTAAGTAGTACAAGGCCAGAAAAATAACGTCATTAGGAGCAATGCTAAGTAGACGTTCTCACTCCTTCTAGATCCCTTAACGACCCAAAAAACGGCATTCACTGAGAGGTAGTGAAGAAAACAGACAAGGTTGACAATCGCTTGCATAAGATTTACACAGTGACGTTTTTTGTCACTTTATACCCAAAAAAACAATTATCAAATGATCCGCTCCCTCTGTTGTTGCTTAAAAATGATCAATAACCAAGTGTACAGTAACTTTCATTAACACAATCAGCAAGTAAGTGATAACTATTACCAAATCAAACACTTAACACACGATAAAAACCCTTAGTTACATAGTGGTTGTAAATTGACGCAAGAAGTCACAAACCTTATGATCGCCATCCCATGGACGAAATGCGACTTTTTTCAATGGAAGCTCAAGGTTAATTTTTTGAAAACACGGAATGCCAAAATTTTAAACCGCCTAAGCAAGCAGACTAAAAACGGATTTTGCTCAGGATGCGTGCTGTTACTCTGCTTATTGATCGCACCGATCTCTTATGCCCAAGATCTCGTGCTACGCAAAAGCTTTGCCGGTAATTTGTCCTTCGCCTTAACTGGCAATACCATGCGCAGCGGCTCCAACGGCTGTGGCGTACTTACCAGTTCGAGTGCAACACTGACGATTCCAACTGGCAGCACCTTAAAAGCGGCTTATCTTTATTGGTCTGGCTCAGGCTCACCGGATAGCAGCGTTAATTTAAATGGTTCAGCCATTAATGCCTCCGTTAGCTATACCGAAACGGGGAATAATGAAACCTATTACAGCGCCAAAGCCGACGTCACGAATCGCATCGCTACCTCGACATCAATCTATACGGTAACAGGCTTAACCTTCAGCACAACTAATGCTTATTGCGACACCGAAGGAGCTTATGGTGGCTGGGCATTGATAGCGATATATGAAAATAACTCTGAACCTTTACGCGTCGTTAACCTATTTGATGGCTTCCGCGTTTATTGGGGGAGTTCAATCACGCTGACACCCAATAACTTCGTCGTTGCTCCTAATCCTGCATCTCTTGGCGGCAAGCTTGCTCATATCACTTGGGAAGGCGATTCTGGTAACTCAGACTCTCGTAATGGCGTTAACGAATCCTTAGTGTTTAACGGCACTAGCCTAACCAGCACAAACAATCCCAGTGGTAACCAATTTAACTCATACTCTAATGCTGTTGGCGCCACGACTTCTGGGGTTGATCTCGATATTTATAACATTGGCAGTTTTCTAACGGCAGGATCTCGTTCGGTTACGACGACGTATTCGTCCGGCCAAGACCAAGTATTCTTAACGGCTGAAATTATTAGTATTCCGAACGAATCCGTGAGCGATTTATCACTCACGGTTACCACACCTACGACGACAGTCGCTCGTGGTAGCAATGTCAGCTACCAATTTTCCGTAAAAAACGACGGTCCGATTGACGAACCTAGTGGTACAACGTTAACGATTCCATTAAATAATGGCGTTACCTTTGTCAGTGCCACGGGAACTGATTGGTCATGCACCAACACCAGCAGCCAAGTGCTTTGTACTTACAACAAAGCACTCACAGACAACGTCACCGCTCCGGCGCTAACGCTTGTTGTCGACACCGACAATGTAACGACCGGTAGCATCTCTGGAACGGCAGTCGTTGACGGCTTCAACTTCGACAACAACGAAGACGATAACCGTGTTGCAATGACGGTTGCTCTTGCAGATCCAAACTTATCAACGTCGGTTAAAAGTGTACTTGATATTAACGGTGGGACCTTACAGCCGGGGGATACGTTACGTTTTACCATCGACATCAATAACACCAGCGACTTCAATGCTGAAGGTATTCGCCTAACAGACAACCTGCCTGCTGCCATCAGTAGTTTCGAGGTAGTTCGTCAACCTGTTGATAGCGTTAATAACAGCACCGCAGCTCCTACAGGTACAAACAGTGCTGGCGTTGTGATCATTGATAATCTGACAATTGCGGCTCAAGGGACGGAAGAAGTCGTTATCAACGCTATCGTTTCGAGTTCTGCGCCCCAAGGCACCAGTATTACCAACAGTGCGATTATTGGTAATAGCACGACCACATACACAATTACGGCACCCACTGTCTCTATCGCTAGTACCGTATCAAATGGTGAAATCGTATTGCGCTCCAGTCTGGCTGGAAATTTGTCCTTTAAGGTGACGGGCAACTCAATGCGTTCCAGTAGCAATGAATGTAATGCCCTAACCAGTTCCAGCGCGAGCTTAAGCATTCCATCTGGCAGCACGATTAAAGCGGCTTACTTGTACTGGTCAGGTTCCGGCTCTACCGATAATTCCGTTAACTTGAATGGCTCTGCGGTTACCGCGGGCTACACCTACAACGAGTCGTCAGGAAGCCAAACCTTTTATAGTGCTCGCGCGGACATCACCAGTCGGATTGCGAGTACCGGTGGCAGCTACACAGTTACCGGCCTGACCTTCGATACTAGCAGTACTTATTGTAATAACGCTGTTGTTTACGGTGGTTGGTCAATATTGGCGATCTATGAAAACGCAGCAGAACCCCTGCGCGTTGTAAACTTATATGACGGCTTCAAAAGCTTCACCGGTAGTTCAATTACCTTATCGCCCAACAACTTTGTGATTGCGCAAAATGCAGCCACACTCGGTGGTCATCATGCTCACATTACATGGGAAGGTGATGCAGGGAACTCACAAAGTTCTGGTGGATTCAGTGAAGCACTCACCTTTGAAGGCAACAGCTTAACTGACGCCAACAACCCTGCTGGCAATCAGTTCAACTCCTATTCGAATAGCGTTGGGGCTGCTACCAGTGGTGTGGATATCGACACTTACCAAATCGGTAGCTACCTAACGCCAGGAGCAACATCCGTATCAACCACCTACTCATCAGGTCAGGACAAAGTATTTTTGAGCGCTGAGATCGTCAGCGTGCCCAACGAATTAGTGTCCGATTTGCATCTATTAACCACAGCGCCGGCAAAAGTATCCCGTGGCGCTACGATTAATTACTCATTTACAGCACGCAACGACGGGCCATCAACGGCCCCTGCTGGCAGTGAAATTCGCATCCCGCTCAATGATGGCGCTACGTTTATCGGCGCTAGCGGCACGGACTGGACGTGCACATCCACGCTCACTGAAGTGGTTTGTACTTATGCACAAAGTATCAACAACGGTGCTTCTTCTACCCCGTTGTCGGTTCAAATTGGTACCACCAATACAACCCAAGCCACAACCCTTGGCTCAGCAATTTTATCTGGGGATAACTTCGATAACGATGCTAACGATAACAGTGATGATCTCGCGGTTATCCTGCAAGATGCAAACTTGTCGGCAAGTACCAAAACTGTGCTGGATATAAACGGTGGCTTGCTTGAACCCGGCGATACCCTGCGCTACACCATTACCTTGAATAACAGCAGCAATTTCAATGCCACCAACCTATCGTTAACGGACAATATTCCTGCGTTAATCAGTAGCTATACGCTCGTAACAATTCCCTCAGGCAGTGTGAACAACAGTGCAGTTGCACCCGCCGGAAGCCATGGCGCTGGATTCGTTCAAATCGACAACATCAGTATTAGTGCTGCCAGCAGTGTAACCGTCGTTATTGACGCCATCTTGTCTAGCGGCGCTCAGAACGGTAACAGCGTGACCAACACCGCAGTCGCAGGCAATAATGGCCAAAGCTATACCTTCTCGTCGCCGACACTGACGGTGAATAATGTTATTGATGGTTCTGGCAACAAGCCTTTGTACTTGCACAGCGATAGCTCACTTACACGTATCGCCAGCACGGAAGAAGACTTTGTCACTATCAATGATGATCAGGGTAATACCTGGGTCATCAGCCCTGCCTTGCAAACATCGGTGAGTCTGAATTACAACGCCTCTATTCCAGTACAACTGTTCCTAGAGAACTCGGCGACTAGTGGACTGTTTGTAAACAGCACATTTAATCATACGGTAACGGCGACTCTTCGTAGCAAGCGCTCTGGCACGACCACAAACATTGCATCCGCGTCTCAAGCCATTGATTTAATCGCTGCGGGGAATAATTCCGGTCAAGATACGATTCGTAGTTTCCAATTCGATTTGGCCATTAGCAATCCCGTTACCTTGGAAGCGGGTGATCTACTCGAACTCGTTATCAGCCAATCCCGTAACGGTGGCTCAGCAAGTATTTATCGCAACTTAAATGTTTATTCCTCGCATAATGGGGATTCTGCGGCCGTATTCTTAACGTCCAATACGGTTATTAACGTGAATTCGATTTCTGTATTCGATGCGCCGTATCCGGCTGGCAATGAACTAACCAGTATTGATCGCGGCCAGCAAATATATTTCCGCAGTCAGGTATCTGATCCGTTCGGTTACTACGACATCAACGGCGCACTACTGACGGTTGCAAACACCGCAGGCGACCTGCCGATTTCTGACGCACCGCTATCTATCGTCGCCAGTAGCGCTGCAATTAATACCTATGAATATCCGTATTTAGTGCCAACAACCGCCAATAGTGGCGAGTGGACCATTACCGTAACTGCGAATGAAGGCTTCGAAGGTACGGTATTTCATAGTCGCAGCCAAGCGATCAGCCTACGTTTACCGCCAGAATTAATTCTAACAAAAACCATGAATGTGTTATCAGATCCTCTGAATGGCAGCGCCAACCCAAAAGCCATTCCCGGAGCTGAAGTCGCATATCACCTGAATATCGTTAATCAAGGTGAAGGCGAAAGTGACCCTGACAGCATTCAACTAATTGATCACCTTACTGAAAATACCCCGTTATTTGTGGGTAATTTTGCGAATGGTAGTCCTATTGAATTAGCCGATGGCACACCGCCGTCGACGCTCACTTTAACGTTTACCAGTTTAGATTCTGCTACCGATGACATTGATTTCTCCAATGACGGCGGCACCAGTTTTACCTATGTACCTAATCCCGATGCCGATGGATTTGATCCGTTGGTAACGGACATACGCATCACTCCGAAAGGCACTATGCCAGGCAGTGTCGGGGGCGGCTCGCCGCAATTCACTCTCGTTTATAAAGTAAAGGTCAAATAAGGAGCATTCCATGAAGACCATAGTAAAAAGTGCCTTGCTATTTGCAGGTATTATCTCGGCTTCGGCCACATGGGCGATCGGCACTCCCGCCGGTACTAAAATCACCAACACCGCCACTGCGACCTTTGATGATCCAGCGGCCGGAACCACAGGAGTAACAACCAGTGATGCTGCTGAATTAACCGTATTAGAACTGATCAGTGTTAACGTCACTGCAGAAAACGTTACTCCGGTAACGACGAATGCAGGCAATACTGCACAAGTACTCACTTACACCGCCACCAACACAGGTAACGGTAGTGAAGCATTTGCACTCGATGCTACTAACTTGGCAGGCGATCAATTCGACGCGGACAATATCAAAATTTACGTTGATACCGACGGCGACGGCGTATTCAGTACCGCTGATCAATTGCTAACGTCGGGTAGCTCTATCAACTTAGATGCGAATTCATCTAACCCAGCAAAGACTATTTTTGTGGTGGTTGATATTCCTGCTGGCGCAACCACCATTGGTGATACGGCCAAAATCCAACTGGAAGCAATATCAAAAACCCCAGGAGCAAGTACGGCTTCCCCGGGTGACTTGCTAGTAGGTGAAGGTACTGGTGTTAGTGATGCGGTTGTTGGTACCAGCGTAACGGATACGGCTTCTGCAACCTTCACCATTGGTGCGGCACCAACGACAGCCAGCGTCAATATCTCTAAAACCATCGCGGCTCGCCTTGATCCATTTGGCGGCACGACTGACGTTCCTGGCACCATAGTGACGTATCAAATCAACGTTGATGTCGTTGGTGGCGACGTTAATAACCTGGTTATCACGGATGCGATCCCAACCAGCATGACCTACGTTGCCGGCACACTGACGTTGGATGCTGTATCACAAACAGATGCTAATGATGCTACCGATGATAGCAATGTAACCGCTGGTGCAGTCACCGTAACACTGGGTACCGTAACCGACGGCACATCTTATGTGATCCAGCTACAAGCTGAAATCAAATAATAAAGAGGCACACCATGCGCTTATTAACGACTTTGCTGTTACTACTGCCATTATCCGTTTTTGCTCAGGTTAACTTGAACACTAAAGTGTTTCTGATTACCCCGGTGACTCAAGCCGATGGCAGTGTTGTGGAAGAATGGCAGGAGGCAGAAAACATCGCTCCTGGCGATAAAATCGGCTACCGGATCACTTACACCAACACGGGCAATGAAGCCGTTAGTGGCGTAGTGATTAACAACCCTGTGCCCGAAAACACCACGTACGTGGCAAATAGTGCAAACGGTCAAGCAGCCACCATTACCTACTCGGTAAACGGTGAAGTATTTGCCCGTATGCAAGACTTGAAAGTGGATGAGAATGGGCAATTACGCCCGGCTCGAGCTCAAGATATTAACCAAATCCGTTGGGTCCTACAGCAAGCTATTGCTGCTGGGAAAAGTGGTTCGGTTGAATTTAAGGTTCGCGTTAATTAATACCTAGTGGGAGCTACCTATGAACAATTATTCAAAACTGATTACCCCAGTGTTGCTGGGAGCATTAAGCGGATTGGCAGTGAACGTACATGCGGCAGGTACTGCAGCGGGTACGGAAGTTACCAACACGGCAACCCTTAACTACCAAATCAACGGCATCAACCAAACGGCGGTCGTGGCTGAAGATAAATTCAATGTCGATATTAAAGTCGACTTTGATTTGGCACGTTTAAATACTAGCGGCGCCAACCAAACATCACTAGAAACTGATGACGTTATCGTTGCGGCTTTTGTGGTCAACAACACAGGTAACGCGCCAACGTCGTTTGCCGTTACAGCGGCAAACGCAACCGGCACAACGGTAAATATCAATAGTACCGACTACATAGATACGATCGATCTAACAGGTACCTACACCTATTACGTTGATGTTAACGGTGATGGTCAACTTGATACCGGCGACACGGCGATCACAGTGACAAACGAAATCCCTGCGGACGATTCCGTCACTATTTTCGTGGTATTACCAAAAGAAAATATCGCCGGTGTTGATGGTGATATTGCAGTCACCGATCTAACGGTTAACGGCGTTGCATCCACAGTTAATGCAACAACCTACAACCTAGATACAACCGATAACGATCCAACTAACGGCAGCAGCACAGATGATGCAGCAACGGCTAACGGCGCGACCACGATCGAAGTGGTTTATGCCAACTCAGACACTGACAACTCAGAAGTATTAAGTGACGTTTTAGAATTGCTATTCCCTAACCTTAACGGTGACGGTACGACTAATAACTTAACGAAGACTTCCGTTGTTATCTCTGATCCGATTAATGGTACGACCAACCCTAAAGCCATTCCTGGTGCTGTGGTTGAGTACACCATTCGTTTGGTAAATACCGGTTCTGCGTCAGCCACCAATGTGACTGTTACCGATACATTGCCAACCGATACCACCTACGTTGCAGGCTCTCTGCTCGTTAGCTACGACGACCTTGCAACACCGGCAGCCGCCGATACAACCAATCTGACGGAAAGCAGTGGTGTCATTACTGCCAACTTAGGTGAGGTAGCGGCTGGTGAAGCCAACGTGATTATTGTTCGCGCAACCATTAACTAATCACTGAAGACACTGACACGATGACTCTATTTAATACCCACAGCAAATCACTCCTGACACGTGTCAGAGCGGCAGTATTGCTGACAGGAATGGGTATGCTATCGATGACCACAGCGCATAATGCATTCGCTGCGGTCACGCCTGCCAATACGGAAATTGAAAATACGGCAGTGGCATCGTATCAGGTGACCGGTGTTGATTTTACGAAAGCAACGTCAGTTAGCTTAACGACTCAGGAAATTAATCCGGGTCCGATTGCTCCGACGCCTGCAGAAATCACACTGGGTCATTACGACGATACCGGCACCAGTAACGACGCCTATCTAACCGATAGCGAATGTTCTGATAGTGCCGGTAACTACACCTCTTTAACTGGCTTTACTGATTTAAGCGGTACAAGTCATACATTGCCAGGCAACTACAGCCTGAGTAATGATCAATTCGGTTATAAAGTGGGCGAACCCCTCTTTATTCTGATTACCGAGGGCGACAAAAATATCAACCCTGTTCGTCCTGACCAAATTGTTATTACGATTTCTTCTAGTGATGGTTCTGATACCGAAATCATTCGCCTAACTGAAACTGGCGACAATACTGGCAAATTTGCGGGTGTATTACCAACCGCGGTTGCAGGAAATAGCAGCCAATCTTTCAATTGCGTTTTGTCGGTAAAATCTGGCCAAACGGTAGTGGCATCCTATCAAGATGCAGCCGACAGCACCGATCTTGTGAGCACCTCAACCCGCTTCGATCCGAACAGTCGTGTATTTAATTCCACGACGGGCGCGCCCATTAATGGTGTTAGCGTAACCCTGATTGATGTCGCAACCGGTCTACCGGCCGATGGCAAAGTATTCGATGACGACGGCGTTACCCCGTATCCAAGTACCGTTAAAACAGGCCCCGCTCCGGCCATTAGTGCAAGCGCGGTAACCCCATCCTTTGCCGATGGCGCGTTCCGCTTCCCAGTAATTGCTAACGGTGACTATCAACTTCAAATAAATGCTCCTGCGAACTTCCGCATTCCATCTAATTTAGCCGACAATGAGTTGAGCAATGCACCGAATGGTCCGTTTAATATCACCGCTATTTCTCGTGGCGAGCCATTCACCGTGAGTAATCGCGTATTCGTTACCGATATTGGTGCCGACCCTCTCGATACCAATTTATTACTCAGTAAAACAGCGTCTAAAAATGAAGCCGGTGTCGGCGATTTTATCGAGTTCACGATTCGTTTGAGCAATGGCGAAGTTTTACTCAATAACGCTGAAATTAAAGACCAACTACCTGCTGGCTTACGCTATCGCGAAGGGTCTGCGCGTATTAACGGTGTAAAAGTCGCTGATCCTAGCGTGAGTAGCAAAGGCACCTTGCTGACATTTGGCCTTCCTGAAGTCGCAGCGGAAGCCAGCTTAACGCTAAATTACGTCACCCAAGTAACGACCTTAGCGAAAGGCCAAGTTACCAATACCGCTTGGATTAACGACGACGTCGTTGTGAGTAACCGTGCTCGTGCTCGCGTATCCATTCGTGACGACTTCTACAAAGATAATGCCCGCTTATTTGGTCGGGTATTCCTAGATGACTGTAACAGCAACCAAGAGTCGGTTGATGGCGTTCCTAATATTCGTTTATTTATGGAAGACGGCACCTATGTTGTGACCGATGACGCGGGTGAATGGCATATCGAAGATGTGAAACCAGGCACGCACGTCGTCCAAATTGACAAAGCGACGGTTCCTCCCTACATGGAATTAATGGAATGTGATCTCAGTGGTTTCCATGCAGGACGCAATTTCAGCCAATTTGTCGATGTTCAGGGTGGTAGTTTCTGGCGCGTTGATTTCGCATTGAAAATGCGCGAACCCGATATGGGCGAAGTGATACAACAGTTAAAGCATGAATTAGTGCCACTAACAATGACACCGAACCAAGCGACGCCATACAACTCACCGGTTAAGCAAAAGGTACGTTTTACGATTGATGTTAAAGGTACCGGCTTGCCAGTTAATAACGTTATTCAAATGATCGCGTTACCTGACGGTCTTATTTATCAAACCGGAACAACGGATATTGATGGCGTAGCGTCCGCCGATCCAGAAGTATCATACGGCACCCTGATTTACCGTTTAGGTGACAAACCGGAAAACTGGAGCCATCAAATTCATTTTGATGCAGTGGTAACCGACCAAGCTCAATCGGGTGATCTCATTACCCGTTCGATCACGCGCTTCCAAGCGGAAGGCCAGGCGCCACAGCAAGTAAACGCAGCAACCACGACTGCCCTATTGATATTGCCGCCTGCCGATGGCGAGGTAAAACCGGTTAGTCCGCCAAAGTTTGCTAATTTCTCAGACGTATTAACCGATGAAGACAAACAAAACTTACGCTCAGTCATTGAACGCTTGGATGGCCTTGATAACTTAAAAATTCAAATTGTCGGTCATACGGATAGCACTCGTATATCTAAACGTAACCAGCATATTTTTGCCGATAACCAAGCTTTATCCGAAGCTCGTGCAAAATCGGTTGCCACCTATTTAACGGAAGAATTAAACCTTGCCGGTAGTCGAGTAATATCAATAGGGAAAGGTGCAACCATGCCTATTGCGAGCAATGCCACCACCGAAGGCCGTGCACAAAACCGTCGTGTTGAAGTAAAAGTACTGAATGCCGATGCTGTAATCAGATTAAAAAGCGAAGGCAGCGACAGACAAGTTGCGACTATTCAATCACTTATTCCTGGCTTTACGGGATTACCCGCCACGGCTGCTGACAACCCAGCACAAATACCATCGGAATTGTTGATTCCGGAATTTGATGAGCAATGGTTCGATACTGCGGCCGACGACACACAGTGGCTATGGCCACCATTGGATCGTAGCCCTGCCATTGGCTCGATTAAAATCGCCATTTCGCATGCGAAGAAACAACGCGTCGCCTTGACCCTGAACGGTTCTCCAGTGAGCGCTCTTAACTATGACGGCACCACTGCCAGCACGAATCGCGATTTGATGATTAGCCAATGGCGCGGCGTTGATATTCAGCCGGGCGCTAACCGTTTCGGTGTCACTATTCTTGATAGCAATGGCGACGTGGTGAAAAAATTCGAAAAAACCGTTCACTTCTCCCAAGATCCAGCCAAAGCCGAGTTAGTGCTCGATCAAAGTACAGTGATCGCCGATGGCATTAATCCACCCACCATTGCCGTGCGTTTAACTGACAAAGACGGCTTCCCTATTCGCGCTAAAGTTCAGGGCGAAGTAGAAGTTCTAGCGCCATATCAGCTCTATGACGAAGCGCGTCAGATTGAAGCGAATCCGCTCGCCATGATGCAAACGCCGCACTATCAAGTGGGCAATGATGGCATAACCCGAATTCAATTAGCACCCACCTTCCAAGCCGGTGAAGCAGTCCTGCGTTTCCATCACTCTAACGGCCAAACCGATGAGCTGCGCGTGTGGCTGAAACCACAAGACCGCGAGTGGATTTTGGTCGGTTTAGGCGATCTATCTATGGGTTATAACGCTGGCGGTGGTGATGATGCATCGAGGAAAGCCGCAGGCGTAGATGACAACATCTACAGCGACGGTCGCGTTGCCTTCTTTTCCCAAGGCCAAGTCTCCGGCGAATGGTTAATTACCGCAGCCTACGATTCTGGCAAATCCGAAGCAGAGCCCTTCGCACGTGTGATCGAGCCCGATCGTTACTACACCCTTTATGGTGATGCCAGCCAACAACAACTCGATGCTAGCTCTGCGCGTAAGCTGTATGTACGGGTTGAGCGCGAGCGTTTTTACACGGTATTTGGTGACATCAACACCGACCTGAACGTTACCACATTGGGTCGTTACAACCGTAAACTGACGGGTTTGCAATCGGTCTACCAAGGTGATGTCGTCGAGTTATCCGGTTTTATCAGCCAAACCAACCAAGGCTTCGTGCGCGATGAAATCCAAGGCGATGGCACCTCTGGTTTGTATCGTTTGCAAAAGCAGCAATTAGTTCTCAACAGCGAAAACGTCAGTTTAGAAATTCGCGACCGTTATCGCAGCGAAGTGGTGCTTTCTACCCAGTTACTGCAACGCGACATTGATTACGTTATCGACTATCAAGATGGCACGATTTATTTCAAGAGCCCGATTGCCAGTACCGATGCATCCTTTAATCCGCGCTATATCGTGGTGGAATATGAGGTGGATGCCGGTGACAACCTCGGTTACATCAGTGGTGGCCGCGCTGGGGTAAAATTATTCGACGACACGGTTCGCGCAGGTGTTACCGCCATTACGCAAAACCAAACGGGTGATGATCGTAATTTACAGGCGTTAGACGCTACGGTGAAATTAGGCGATACCGAAATTACTACCGAGATAGCTCAATCAGAAGAAGTCGTCGCCGGAGCTGCAACCACAGCCAATGCCCATCGTATTGAGATCGCTCATCGCAACGAAGTCATCGAAGCCAAAGCCTATGCACAAAGCCAAGATAACAACTTTGGTCTAGAGCAAACCTCCGACGGCGAAAATGATTACCGCAAAGAGGGCGTTGAAGGTAGCTGGTACATCACCGACCGTGATCGCTTACAAGTATTGGGCTTTCATCACTATGGTTTGAGCACTGAGCTAAACAGCTATCAAAGCCAAGTCGATTGGATTCATCGCTTAGATGACGATCAACAGTTCTCGTTTGGTGTCATTACTGCGCAAAGTGAAAGCACTGACGAAACTTTATACACGGATCAATTATCCGCCGGTTTTAGCCGTCGTTTCATGAATAACCGCATGACACTAAACTCCCAATTATTGGGTAATGTCTCCGAGCGTAGTGACGCCTATGACCGTTTGCTCCTCGGGGGGGATTATCGCCTAAATGACGACTACAGCTTATTTGCAGAGCACGAAACGGGCTTTGAAAGCAATACACCCCAGCGCTCCGTCTTCGGTGTTCGTGCAACACCTTGGACTGGTGCTCGCGCTGAACAAAGCATTGAACAAGTAGAGCAAGACGACAGCTATCGCTTATTTGCGGTATCTGGTTTATCGCAAGAGTTCTTACTCAATGAAGCATGGAGCTTAAGCACAGGCTTCGAGCAGTCACAAGATTTAGAAAACAGTACTCCAGAAGAAATCGGCACATCAGAGAATTTCCATGCCGTTTATATTGGCAGCGCCTATCGCACGCCCATTTGGCAATGGAATAACCGTGTGGAATATCGCAACGGTAATATCAATGATAAATGGGTCGCACGTACGAGCTTGTACCATCCATTAAGCGATGCACTGGCCACCGGTGGTAGCGTTAACTGGTTCCACGAAAATGGTGATGACACCTATTCGAACCAATTGGATGCGCGTTTTGATTTGGCCCTACGTCCACGTAAAGATCCATTTGCCTTATTATGGCAAACGCGTTGGGTACAAGAAGCCTACGGTGGCAGTGGCCTTCCTGATCGTACTCGTAAGCTAATTAATAATATTCATGCAAACTGGTTGATTACCCAACGCGATCAGTTAGCAGGACAATACGGTGTTAAGCGCGTATTAGATCAATACGGTGAGGGTAATTACGCCTCGACCACCGACTTTATGGCAACGGAATGGCGTCATCACCTGACCGAGCGTTGGGATGTTGGAGCTCATGCTCGCCGCTTGCATGGCTATGAAGCTGGCCAAGTCAATCATGGTGCTGGTTTATCGGTTGGTTATATTCCAAAAACCAACGTCTGGGTTGGCTTGGGTTATAACTTTATCGGCTTTATTGATAGTGATTTCTCGGCGGCCAACTTCACCGCGAAGGGTGTTTACTTGAAGCTCCGCTTTAAAGCTGACCAGGAATCGCTGGCGACCATGCGGGCCGCTTTCCAATAAGCTGAATCTGGGGCATCTCTGCCGAGATGCTCCCTCTTTTTTTGGCCTCATCACCCCGTTCCATCCTTCTTGCCTTGCTTGTACTCTATAGCACTGATTTTATGGCTATCTCGATGACTAAAGGATACTGCATGACCTCGCGTGACCAACTTGTTGGAAACAACGGCCAGCCCGCTTACGGAATATTTCCTCGGGGAGTGGGTGATATCAATTTTATGGATTTCGATCTGCGTAACAGTATGGATCGTAAAATGACTCAAGCCGCCAAGCGTCGTCGCTTTAATCAATTTGAATTTATTGGTATTACCAGCTCTAGCCTTATTATTGGTATTGCCATTGTTGATTTAAAACTCGTCAGTAATGCGTTTGTGTATCTATTTAATCCAGCAACTAGGGCCTACAAAGAATATCGTTTTTTCCAACCACTAAGCCGTGGCACCCGCTTTGGAACACATCCAAATAAAGACACAGTGACCTTTGTGAAAGGCCGCAATCGCATCACTATACGAGCAACCCAGCGCCCGGGGATTCGCCAAATCCGAGTGTCACTAAAAGACGGCACACAAATACGCGCAAGTATTGACGAAAGTACGAATTACCACCCACTCGCCCTATGCACTCGCACCGGTTATGAAGGCTGGACCTATACGCAAAAAATTGGTGCGCGAGTTTGCCATGGGTCTGTCGTGTGGAATGGCGACACCTACAATCTGGAAAAAATAGGCGCGATGGCCAGCGTCGACTGGACCGGCGGTTTTATGCGCCGCGAAACCGTGTGGAATTGGGCTAGTCTCTCTTGCCGCTTAGCCGATGGCCGGCGTTTGGGTGTTAATCTTGCGGCAGGCGTCAATGAAACCGGCTTTACGGAAAATGCCCTCTGGCTTGACGATCAACTGATTAAAATCAATCAGGTGGATTTCCGCTTTGATCGTTATAAAAGCGATCATGCATGGGGCATGCATTCTGATGATGGCAAAATCCAACTTTTCTTCGAGCCACGCGGACAACGCTGCGAAAAAATTAATGCGTTAATTATTCAGTCTAATTTCACTCAGCACTTTGGCCAGTTTTTCGGTGACATTATCTTAGAAAATGAAGTCATTCATTTAGACGGCCAATGGGGCTTCGCCGAAGACCACTACGCTAAGTGGTAGGTTGAGTATTCGGCAAATAATACGCACCAATAAAAAAACCGGTATTTATTTGCATCAATACCGGCCTTTTTCAATCAGCGAATGCGGTTATTCAACACGCTGATCAATCGTGAGATTTAATAAATCCGTACCGCGAGTGGCAACCGGAGTAATTTGCGTTTGCCAATCACCCGGCTGCGCAATGGGTTGATTCGCACGAGAAACACGCGCAATTACCGTTACCTCAGCAAAATTACTCAGTTGTAAGCCCACAGCCATCGCCTGAGCGTCGCTAAGAGTAATCACCTGAGGTAAGTCAGCGACGGTTAAACGTTGAACCGCCAGCGGCATTGGTGGCCCACTGACGGCTTTCGCTAATACAAACACAGTATCCGTACTATTTACGTTGGTCTTAGCGGCATCCGAAAGCGCAACAAACACTTGGATTTGCGCACGCTCCATCCAACTTAAATCAATTTCTTCACCCTGCTCTGCGGCAAGCGTGGCAGCACGCTCAATGCCTTGGCCTAACGACTGTGATTCTGGCCCTTCCGACATGCCAAGATACAAGCCCTTCCAGTGATCAACCGCGGCGCTGTAATGACCTAATTCAAAGGCTAAAATTCCAGCAATGCCCATCGTTTGGCGTTGGTTAGGTGCTAACTCTAACGCTCGCTTGGCTAGGCCGTAAGTTTCTTCATCAGCTACTTGATCATTGGCGAAAAAACGCGCTTGCGCCAGTAATGTCATAGTCCCAGCTCTATCTTGTGCAGCCTCCGCTGGCAATGCCGCTAAAATATCAGCGAAGACATCCGCTGCTTGGTTAAAATCACCTTGAGCATTTAATAGCCGACCGAGTAAATAATTCCACTCGATCTCTTCAGGATCCTGCTTGGCGGCAACCATTAAACGCGCAATTAATTCTTCTCGTTCTTTACCTGACAGCTCTACCGAACTGGCTTTATCCAGTAACGCGGTCGCCGCGATGGCATTAGCCGCACCCCACTGCTGATACAAAAGCACGGTAGCAGCAACCGCAACCGCAACCACAGCAAGCAGAAAACCCGCTCGCAGTGCTTTGCTCGGTGTCTTGGAATAGCTCTGAGCCTGATTAGCATTCGCCAGCAACTCTCGGTCTAGCTCTAAACGCAGCGCTGCTTTTTCTTCTTCAGTGATCTCCATAGCGTCGATATCGGCACTACGTGTTTGATACAAACGCAGATTCTCGCGCTGCTGAAGGGAAGCAGAATCACCATCTATATCTAGATCACCACTTTTTAATAATGGCTGTAATAAAATGACGAACAATACTGCCGTCAGTAACAATAACAATGCCCAAATCATGACGGGTCGGCCTTATTTGTTGATTGGCTTTTTAAATATTCCTTTTTTAATGCTTCGATACGTGCTTTCTCATCGGCGCTAAGATCGGCCACAGGTTTCTTCTGCGCGCGACGAATGCCCACAATCAGCAGTAAACCGAGCAAGAAGGCGACACCAGGCCCACCCCATAAAAACAAGGTATTCCAACGAAATGGCGGATTATAACGAACGAAATCACCGTAACGTGCAACAAGATAATCAACAATCTGATCATCGGTTTGCCCATCTTGCATTAAGGTATATACCTTTTCACGCAAATCGGCGGCTACAGGCGCACTGGAATCGGCGAGGTTTTGGTTCTGACATTTAGGACAACGTAGGTCTTCGGCTAATGATTCAAAGCGTTGCGCTTTTTCCGGATCATCAAACGGATACTTCTGGCCATCAACAACAGCAAGCGTCGGCCAGCTCAGTAATGCCAATACCACTAAGGCTAAATAATTGCGCATTATTCCATCGCCTCAAATTGAAGTTTCAATGTCTGCCAAACCTTAGGATTTAAATCACCGATATGTTTAGCGCGAATAATACCCTTAGAATCCACGAGGAAAGTTTCTGGTGCACCGTAGACACCCAGCTCCAAACCCAGCTGACCATTCGGATCAGACAAATTCCATATGTACGGATTACCAAACGACAGTAACCAATCGTTTGCCTTCTCGTCATTGTCTTTGTAATTGATTCCGAAAATACGTACGCCTTGGCTGGCCAACTCATTTAAAAACGTGTGCTCTTGTTTACACGTCGGGCACCAAGTAGCCCACACATTAACCAGTGCAGGTGCGCCAACGATGTCCGCTTTCGTCACTGCTCGGCTATCTTCCAAAACCGTTAATGAAAATTCAGGAAATGGATGATCAATTAACGGCGACGGCAAGCTGGTTTTATCTTCTTGGCCAAGACCAACCCAAAACACCACCGCCATGAGTACGAAAACACCAAGAGGAATAAAAAGCAAACTACGATTCATGCGTTTACTCCTCCCAATTCAGCACCTTTTGCTACCGCTACCTTTTTCTCAGCGCGACGACGATAGCGTTTATCCAACATGGCTAAGAAACCACCACACGCCATAAAAATAGCACCCAGCCATACCCAGCGCATAAATGGCTTAACCTGCAAGCGCATCCCCCAAGCACCGTTATCTAACGGTTCGCCCATAGAGACGTATAAATCACGGAATAAAGAGACATCAATGGCTGCCTCTGTCATCACCGAACCGCGAGCGGTATAGCGCCGCTTTTCCGCCATCAAAGTGCTAATTAACTTGTCATCTTCATACACATTAAAACGCACGGCATCCGAGGTATAGTTTGGCCCGGTAATGTGTCCGCCTTGGGCAAACTCAAAGACATAATCACCTAAGGTCTCACGTTCACCAGGAGCGATCCGTACCGATTTTTCAGTACTGTAATTCGCCACCATGGTGACGCCAACAATCGTTACGGCCACACCTAAGTGCGCCAAAATCATGCCGAGATAACTCATTCCTAAATTAGGGATGCGAGTAATTTGTCCGAGCGATTTTTTCCACACATCAATAAAGGTGGCGAGCGTGAGCCAAATACTGACGCTTAAACCAAGTACCACCATGCCTTTCAGTTCACCGCTAATAATCATTGGCGTAATAATGCCGAAGACAATGGCTGCGATCGCTGCGGGCCAAAGCATAGTGCCAATGCGCGCAAGCGAATCAACTTTCCAGCGCGACATAGCACCTGCACCCACCACAACCGCAAGACCAACGCTGAGCGGTACAAACATGGTATTAAACCAAGCGGCTCCCACCGACAATTTGCCGAGTCCCATAAAATCGTATACCAGCGGATATAGAGTTCCGATTAAAATGGCTAAAGCAATGACCACTAACAGTAAGTTATTGAGCAGTAAAAACATCTCGCGCGAAATCAGTTCAAAACGACCAGTAGAAGCAACTGTCGGAGCTTTAACGGCATACAAGAGTAAAGAACTACCGACACAGATACCCAGTAATGCAAGAACAAAAATGCCGCGCTCAGGATCAGAAGCGAACGCATGCACGGAAGTTAATACCCCAGAACGAACCAAGAAGGTGCCGAGTAAACTTAACGAAAAAGCAAAGATCGCCAGCAACACAGTCCAGCTTTTAAATAAACCGCGTTTTTCCGTTACCGCTAAGGAATGCAGTAACGCAGTTGCAACCAGCCAAGGCATTAATGACGCATTTTCTACCGGATCCCAAAACCACCAGCCACCCCAGCCAAGTTCGTAATATGCCCACCAGCTACCCAGAGCGATACCTACCGTTAAAAAAATCCATGCCGCGATAGTCCAAGGGCGCGACCAACGTGCCCAAGCGGCATCCAAACGGCCACTCATTAATGCCGCAATAGCAAAGGCAAAAGCCACTGATAAGCCGACATAGCCCATGTATAAAGTGGGTGGATGTATAATCAAACCAAAGTCTTGTAACAATGGATTCAGGTCTCCACCTTCCATTGGCGGCGATGGTAAATGACGATTAAATGGATTTGAGGTTTCAAGGGTGAACAAAATAAAGCCCACCGACACCATCCCCATGACCGCGAGTACCCTAGCAATCATGTCGATCGGTAACGACCTACTAAACCAAGCGACCGCAACACTCCATAGGCCTAACATAGTTACCCAAAGCAACAAGGAACCTTCATGAGCCCCCCACACTGCACTGATTTTAAAGGGTGTTGGTAACGCGGTATTGCTATTGGCAGCGACATACGCCACAGAGAAATCATCAACAACAAAGCAATACGCTAGGGAAAATAGCGATATTAATAAAAATAGCGCTTGGCCAGTCGCCAAAGGGCGGGCATACGCCATTAGCCAAGGCGCTCCACGATTTACGCCTACCAATGGAATGACCACTTGAAAAGCGGCGCAGACAAAAGCAAATATTAATGCTAGCTGGCCAAATTCGGGCACCATACTGTACAGCTCTGTCATATTATTAATCCCTTGCCGCTTTCAGTGCTTGTTTGCCATCAAGGTGTGCTTTTTCAAGCGCATCTTTTACTTCTGGCGGCATATAGTTTTCATCGTGTTTTGCTAACACCTCGGAAGCGACGAAAATACCGTTATTATTCAATTTACCCAAGGCCACAATGCCCTGCCCCTCACGGAACAAGTCGGGCAAAATACCTGCATACGTAATGGTTACTTCAGCGGCACCGTCAGTAACGACAAAACTCGCATTTAAACCATCGCGCACCACGCTGCCCACTTCCACTAAACCACCTGCGCGAATGGTTTTTCCCGGTTCAACCTCACCATTGGCAATTTGACTGGGCGTCATAAACAGATTGATATTCTGCGTAAGCGAGTACATCAACAAGCCGATCGCAGAACCGACGGCGATGACTAAGAATACAATTAACGTAAGGCGTTTTTTACGTTGAGGGTGCATTGTGCTTCTCCCGGCGCAAGTGTTGTGCTTGCTCTTTCATTAAACGACGACGGCGCAGAATCGGCTGCACCACGTTGACCGCAACAATCACGGCTGTGATTCCATAAGACAACCAGACGTAGAATCCGTGTTTTCCCATGGCAATAAATTCTGCAAAGCTATTAAATTCCATAACGCGAGTCCTATTCCTGACCTCTTAACAGCTGTTTTACCCAGCTGCGTTTGCGTTCATGCAACAAGATTTCGTTGCGCGTATTCAGTATCACCAGCAAGGCAAAAAACACGTAGCTGGTAACGATCATAATCAACAAAGGTACTAGCATATCTGGCGCCATCGATGGCTTTTCGGTCAGTTTGAGGGTGGCGGGCTGATGTAAGGTATTCCACCATTCAACTGAGTATTTAATGATGGGAATATTCACTAATCCAACCAACGAAAGAATGGCACCGGCTTTGTAAGACGCATCTTCCGACTCCATGGCTCGCTGCAAAGCAATAACCCCGAAGTACAAAAACAACAGCATTAACATCGACGTTAAGCGCGCATCCCAAACCCACCAGGTCCCCCAAGTCGGCTTGCCCCAAATGGCACCTGTCAGTAACGCAATAAGGCAGAATGATGCACCGATCGGCGCGATTACCTTCGCGATCCAAGCCGCCATTTTCATGCGCCAAATCAGATACACGGCCCCTGCGACTGCCATCATCATAAAGGCGCTCTGCGCTAAAATGGCCGTCGGCACATGAATATAAATAATGCGGAAGCTATTACCTTGTAGATAGTCTGCGGGAGCATAGGCTAAGCCCAGAACCAAACCGACCACAGTACCAACTATTGAAATGACGGCCAGCCAAGAAATCCACGGCGTCGTTAGCTCGTAAAACCATTTCGGAGAACCCATTCGATGATAAAGCTGTGTCAGCCATTGCCACATAACAAAATTACCGCGATAAATTTAATTTAAGTGCCGCCGCAGCAGCAAAGGGGGTTAACGCCAATGCCAGCGCTAGCATTGCACCGAGCATGGCTATTTGACCATTGTACGGCATGCCGATACCGGCGTGATAAACCGCACTGGCCGCAAAAATCAAAACCGGAATATACAGGGGTAAAATTAATAGGGTGAGTAATAATCCACCACTACGTACGCTCGCCGTCAGTGCGGCACCAACCGCACCCAACAGACTCAATATCGGCGTACCCACCGCCAAACTTAAAATCAAAGCACCGTAAGCATCATTGGGCAGCGCCAACATCAAGCCTAAGACAGGCGACATTAAGGTTAACGGTAAGCCACTAATACACCAATGCACTAACGCTTTGCCCAAGGCCATGCCGTAACGGGACTCGCCCGATGCCAGCCACTGCTCCAAAGAGCCATCTTCAACATCGGCACGAAACAAAGCGTCGAGAGAAAGTAAGGTTGCCAATAACGCCGCCACCCAAATCACACCACCCGCAATTTTCGCCAAAAACGCAGGATCAGGGTCAACGGCCAAAGGGAATAAAGCGGCCACCATCAAAAAAAACATCAATGGGTTCGCCCACTCGCCAGGATTACGTGCCGCTAACAACAAATCACGCTTAACCGTCGCAGCAATCAAACTCATGAGTTTACACTCCCAAGTTCCAACCGACGCAACGACGGAATACCTTGTAAAGCATGATGACTGGTAATGATCACAGCGCCGCCGTTAGCAACCTGCTGCTGCAATTGCTGTTCAAGCCAAGTGACGCCGTAATGATCGAGAGCGGTGAAAGGTTCGTCCAAAATCCACAAGGAAGCTGGACAGACACACAGCCGCGCCAAAGCAACACGTCTTTGTTGTCCAGCCGACAACTGCTGACAAACGGTCTCTTCATAACCCGCTAACGACACTTGTTCTAACGCCTGCCAAAGAAGATCATCGGCAACATTCCATTGACTCGTTAACCAACGTAAATTCTCAATCGGGGTTAACGCACGTTTAACCGCAGACAAATGTCCCATATATAAACGCTGATAAGCGTAATCGACATATACCTGCTGGAGCGGCTCACCGCCCCAAAGAACCTCACCCTCAAAATCTTGATTCAATCCCGCCAACAAACGCAGCAAGGTTGTTTTACCGGCGCCATTTGGCCCGACTAACTGCAATAAATCGCCATTGGCCACATGCACCGACAACTGCTCGAATAGCACGCGATCATCGCGCTCGCAGGTCAATGAATGGGCTGTTAACGCTATCTGACTGGCTCGTTTTGGGGCCGTCATTAAAACCTCTTAATAATGATTTATCACAACTGGCATACCAGCGCGGCCGCATTATAACCAAAAACCAGCTGACGAACCTGAGCTCAGGCAACTATGATGGGTAAAGATGCGTCAATAGCCGCCGATACCTTACGTATGAAAAGCGATTCTATTCCATTATTCACCACAAAAACGCTCATTTCCGCGCGCGTTAGCAGCACCCCTGCGAGTGTTGAATCCTCAGCTCAAGCGACCACGAGCAGCCAAAACAGCCGTCAACCAGAACAAGCTGAAGCGAAAGTCATCGCCAGCAAGCTACAACCTCAGCCCGAAAATAGCGCTAACGCTAAAATAACTGCCAAGCCAGAATGGCAATTAACGTTGGAAATTGATGGCAAGACGTTAAAGGTCAACAGTCGCTTGCCCCTCCCCGTCGATAGTCGAGTCACCGTTAGCGTGAGCCAAGATACTCATGGCAAGCCACAACTTAACCTTGATGCCATTGAGCTGGCCTCAGTCAAACCGTCAGTGCCAAACCAAACACCAGAAAATATGGCCAATAGCACTAAGATGCAATCCGCATCGAATCCTACCACTAGCCTGCTGCAGATACTGAGAGGGGCCGTAAGCAGCAAGCCTCAAGCAGCTAACGCAATCGTCAGTCAATGGCTCGCCAGCCGCTTACCCGCCGCAACCCAAACCCAAGCAATCCCCAGTGTTAGCAGTGCCGTGAATGCATTACTGACGCAGCAGTTGCCTGAAAGCGTACGCCAAAGCTTAAGCCAATTCATCGCAGCACAACCTGAGCGACCAGCACTAAACCAAGGTAGCCAAATAGAAAGTGCTGTACGCAACTCGCCGCAGCAATACGAACGACAGTTATTGCAACAGGTCGCGCAAACATTATTACCTTCGAGTGAAATCGCCAGTGCAATTAAGCACTCCCCAACTAAATCCTTATTCCAACAATTGTGGCAATCCGCTCCCTCAATACCACTGCCCAAGACAGGACAAAATTCGGGGGCATCAATGTCAGCAGAAACTCAGACGATTCATGCTGCGCCAAACCGTATGAACATAGGAAAAAACACAAATGGCCTGAGTTTGCGTGAAGGCTTGCGACAACTATTCCGCCCAGCAATTAACGCCAATCATTCTGCCGCTAACGTTAACAAGAGCAATAAGCCGCTGCGCACACTCAGCGACGCCATGACTGCTCTATTAAACAAAGGAACGGATAGCGAACAGAAATCACTCATTAACGCAGGACAAGTCCAGCTCGGCGACGATCACCCGTTGACTGGGTTACTCACACATAATTTAAAGGCCGCATTAGCCAAGGCATTTGTAGACTGGCAAGGGCAGCTAACGGGCGCTCGCGCAAGCGCAAGCCTGCCATTATCATTTAGTGCCGCAGCCGATGACATACCCGATGCTTTTCGCTTGCTGCAATCGACCTTAGCGCAACATGAGGTAGAACAATTTCGAACCGTACAATCCAGTAGTGAGCAGTTGCAAACCTCATTAGCCTTGCTATATCGCGATGGCAATCAATTGCGCGACATTCCGATGCACATGCAGCGTGAAGGCGATGGTCAAGAAAGCGATGCCCATGAAGTGAAACGTCAAAGTCGCTGGCGCATAAAACTGCATTTCAACCTTACTGAATTAGGGCCGTTGGACGTCGATCTCGATTTGCGCATGCCCACCATGTCAGCCATCTTTTGGTCGCAACAGCCCGATACATTAGCGCGCTTAAACCAAGCGATTGCGCCATTACGCCAACGGCTCACAGAACTCGGCGTCAAGGTCGAAACGCTACAAGCCAAACATGGCCAACGACCACCGCAATCACATGGCAATATTCAACATTCACTGGTGGATATACACACATGAGCCTGCCCGATAGTTTATTTGCAAGTACCGAAGCCATTGCCATTAGTTATGACGGTTTAACGGCGCCTAAAATTAGCGCCAAAGGCGAAGACGATCTTGCTCAAGCCATTATTCAGCTTGCTCTCGCCCATAAGGTACCTGTGTATGAAAATGCCGAGTTAGTTAGTTGGCTTAGTCAGTTGGATTTAGGGGAAGAAATACCAAGGCAGTTATATCAAGTGATTGCCGAAATATTAGCATTTGTTTATCACCTAGAAGGCCGAACGCCGGATACCCACTAACCATCCAAAGAGCATTTTACGCCATGCTTGGCGAGAAAAGATCCCCAAAAATTTGTGGCTAACCTTGTTAGCAACACTCCCCTCGTAATGGCAGCGGTATTTTTCGACGTATCGCCTCAGCTTGCTCACCGCAGGCCAATAAATAATGCAACTTAGTAAATGCCGCTTCCATGGTCATATCACTGCCCGAGGAGACACCGATTCGGCTAAGTACTGAACCTGATGCGTAGGTGTTCTGAAAGACACCGCCCGCAACACATTGACTGACACTGACCACGACAATTCCACCCTGAACCGCCTCCTCTAGCGCCTGCATTAAAGCGCTATTATGAGACGGCACATTACCAACCCCGTAATTTCGTAAAATAAGTCCTTTCACCCCCTCCTGCTTGAGAATCTGCTCTAGCATATTCGCCTGCATTCCGGGAAAAATCGTCAGCATAGCGACCGCTCTAGAATCAAAGGTCAAGGTACGAAAATTCGGCGAACCACCCGCTAGTAAAAGTCCATGATTAAGTTGAATATGAACACCCGCTTCTCCTAACCAAGGTAAATTCGGCGAGTCAAAAGCATCGCAACTTGTGCTATTGACTTTAGAGCTACGATTTCCCCGCAACAGGCGCCCATCGAAACAAATGCACACTTCTTTAATTTCAGGATTTACCGCCAGCAACAAGCTATCAAGCAGATTATTCAGAGCGTCAGTTCGCAAAGCACTTAAAGGAATCTGTGAACCTGTTACGATCACCGGCTTGTCAATTTCCTGCAGGATAAAAGACAGAGCACTCGCAGTGTAGGCCATTGTATCTGTGCCATGTAGCACGACAAAACCGTCGTATTTCTCCCATTTATCTGCTAGCAACTTAGCCATTTGAGACCAATGACTCGGGCACAAATCCGCACTATCAATCAAATGATCCAATTGCAGCAACTCATAGTTAGGGAGATCGCACCCGTCTAATTTTTGCGCTAGTAAGGTAGAGAAATCTTGCGCTGGACGATAACCGTCAGCGGAAGCTTCCATGCCAATAGTACCACCGGTATGAAGTATCAGAATGCGTTGCTGCATCATATAGGGTGTGGCCAAGTCCGATTGAATGAAATTTCAATATATATCGTATTTTGCCAAAGTTTAGCACAGGCCAAAAAGACAAAATATTGATACAAAAAGCCCAGCACTTGGCTGGGCTTTTAATGCTAGATCACAATTTAGTGAGCCGTTTCTGCCTGACGCTCTAGGGCCGATAATAGCCAGCCTATGTGCGTCTGCACGACGTCATCAGGAATTAAATCAACCCCAGACAGTAATTGAGGTAAGGCTTTATAACGGTAAGAATCAATTAAACCGTGTAAGGACGAAACAAAAAATAGCGCCAATTGCTTCTTTAATGCATCACCTTCATCCCCAATTGCCGGAACAGCATCGGCCAACAAAGACAGTAAGTGCGACTGCCACTCATCCACCATACGGCTAACTTGCAATTGAATTTCTTGATCAATACCTTCGGTATTATCCAAACTCAATAATGGTGGCTGGAACATTAACTGATAGTACCCTGGATAGCGCTGAGCGAAATCAATAAGGTTACCTGCAAATGCATATAAGGCTGCCGTGGCGCTCGCGGAATTAGCCATTTGCGCATTGAGATCGGCAAATGCCATATCAAAACCGCGACGTCGGGTATGAATAAACAAAATTTCCTTATTAGGGAAATAGTTATAGATATTGCTCGCCGTCATGCCCAATTGAGACGCTAGTTTTCTCATTGATAAATGATGAAAACCGACGTCAGCCATTACGCTTGATGCGCTATCCATAATTCGTTCACGTTGGGCCGCAATTTCTTCCGGCGTAAACGGCTTCTTAGGCATAACCAACCTCATTTCACGACAACTCTCAAAGCCAGTGTTTCGCAACTGAGAATTGTTATACAACGTTCAAGATCCGCCTATAAAACGTGCAAAGAGGGCCAAAATCAAGGCAATTAACGACTAAATACAGTTTATTTTTCTCTCAACGGCAAATTTTTGATATGAAACAATATAAAACCAGATGGTCATGGCTAGACTGCGTCAATTCAATTGCTAGAGAGTTGCCAATATGTCAGAGCACCTTATCTGGGATCCATTAATGATCCAGCGTTACAACACTGCCGGACCTCGTTATACATCATTTCCAACGGCAGTGGAGTTTCGAAGTGTTGATTCCGACCAATTGGAACGCAACGCGCTATGCACTCCCAGCCATGCAGCGCTATCTCTATATCTCCACATTCCCTTTTGCACCCATGTTTGCTACTACTGTGGTTGCAATAAGATAGTGACGAAAAACAAAGGACGGTCGATCCCCTATTTAGAACATTTGAAAACCGAAATTCGCATGAAACATGCACTGCTCGGTGGCTCTCGAGTGGTTGAGCAGTTGCACTTAGGTGGAGGGACTCCGACATTTTTGAGCGACGATCAACTTACTGACTTGATGGAGTTTTTAGGTAATTTATTGACCTTCAGCACCGCCGACAGTGCTGATTATTCGATAGAAATCGACCCGCGTGAACTCCGCCCAAACACACTCAAGCGCTTGCGCGAACTGGGATTTAATCGCTTAAGCTACGGCGTACAAGATCTAGATGAGCGAGTTCAAGCGGCGGTCAACAGGGTCCAGCCCGAGAGTATGATTCGCGCCGTGATGCTTGAAGCACGAGAATTGGGCTTTCGTTCGATCAATATTGATCTTATCTATGGTTTGCCACACCAATCAGTTACAAGCTTCGATAAAACCCTCAATGCCATCATTGATATGCGTCCCGATCGGTTATCTATTTTTAACTATGCTCATCTCCCCCAACGGTTTATGCCTCAACGACGTATTAGCGAAAACGACTTACCATCAGCCCAAGAAAAGCTGCACATTTTCGGACATGCAATTCAACGACTGGATGCCGCTGGTTACCATTACATCGGCATGGATCACTTTGCTCTGCCTGATGACGAACTTGCCATTGCTCAACGCGACGGCAAGTTACATCGAAATTTCCAAGGATACACAACTCACGGCGACTGCGACCTAATTGGCTTTGGGGTGTCATCTATTAGTCAGGTTGGCGATCTCTATAGCCAAAATGCGGTATCGTTAGAAGACTGGCAAGAAGCACTAGAAAACGGCGGACTACCGCTGAGTAAAGCCTGTAAAACCAATGCCGACGACCGTCTCCGTCGAGATATCATCATGGGGCTATTGTGCCATCTTGATATCCGCTTTAACGAACTGGATCAGCAACATAACATCGACAGCCGCACTTATCTCAGGCAGGATTTAGCTCGGTTGCAACCCATGCGTGATGACGGACTCGTAACTATAGACGAGCACGGGGTGCAGATTACAGATTCAGGTCGCTTACTGGTACGTCATGCCTGTATGGCCTTTGACCCCTATCGGCAACAGGATGACCAAACCCGTTTTTCCAAAGCTATCTAAGAACTGGAGCAAGCGCCTCTGGTGGGCACAATGGCCCCTGTACTTATTACTATTTCTAGGGATGAGCCACAGCCTTAATCGCCATCTATTGGAAGAAGGCAGGGTGCTGCCAAATCTGTCGCTTTACACTCAAACCGGCGAGTCAACGCAGATAAAATGGCCACAATCCGAGCAAACAATTGTTCTATATGTCTTTGCACCATGGTGCAACATTTGTCGAGTCAGCATGCCCGGCTTGAACTTGATACCGCAAGAACGCGCACGGGTGATTGGTATTGCGCTGGATTGGGATAACATCAAGCAAGTCGAAGACTTTGTAACTTCCACAGGATTCACGGGGGAATGGTATTTAGGTGGAAGCAAAATCGCCGAGGCACTTAAGGTCACTGGCTACCCTAGCTACTATGTTGTATCCGGTGATGGCGTGATCAAACATCGAGATAGGGGCTTAAGCACACCGCTGGGATTGTGGCTAAGGACAATGCCCAACAACTAAAGAGGGAAATATCAGCCGGACAACATCCATATCAGTAATTGGTCATTTAGCCCTCTGGACGCCAAATCTGCCAACGACCATTCTCGTGTTTGAAAATCACACGGGTTTCAAATGGCTTTTGAAAGGACTCTTGGCTGCGCCGCAGAGTCCTTGCCGCACGAAAAGCAGGATCGCGTACCCAATCTTCAATATCATCGACATACCAAGCCACAGTAGCTTCAGCATAAATATCATTCGCTTGCTGTTGTGGTTCGGATAGTGACATGATCTCTTTCACGCGCCGTATACCATAATAAAACCCTTCAGGATTTTGGTCGTTAATAGCATGGTAATCCCAAGTAAGCACAACGCGTTTCTTACTTCCGCCCATGTCTTCCATGTGCATTTTTTTATCTCTAGTAACCATCTTATGACGGAACAGTGCTGCTAAGGTCACGGCATCTCGACTCGTAGAGGAGCGCTCTACTTGCAGCGGCAATCGCATAGGTGTCCAAAACAAGCGCTCACCTGCAAAGCCTTGTTGTAAGATACTTGCGGCGATATTTGGGCCGAATGCAGGTTGAGTTAAACCAAAATGCGAAAAAAGTAACAAAATTGTAAGAATCAGTGGTTTCATCTTTTCCCTCCAACCCTTAGGATAGCCGCTCTTTTTTTGATCATGCAATCTGTCACGAAAGTGTCATTGATTTGTTATAAATTTTGGCCAATCAGAGAAAACGGGAAGAACCATGCAGCAAGCCATTGCCCCCCTGCGTACCGAAATCGCTGAAGCGTCGCTGGTTGCGCGCATCACTGACGATCCGCAAGAGATCCAGCAGGCGCTTGAACTCCGTTTCCGTGTCTTTGCCGAAGATATGGGAGCCGAGGTTGAAGGCGCTCACCTAGGCATAGACAAAGATCGCTTCGACGATCTATGTCTGCACTTGGTGGTCAAAGATGTGAACAATAACCGCGTCGTTGGCTACAGCCGTATCCTGACCAATGAACTAGCCGAAAAAGCCGGTGGATTTTACTCATCGACCGAATTTGATCTCAGCAACATAGTACGTGATGGTCGTACATTTATGGAAATTGGTCGCACTTGTGTTGATCCAGACTTCCGTAGTGGCTCTGCAATCGGCATGTTATGGGCATTTATTGCACAGTACCTAGAAGACCAACACATTGATTACCTCATGGGCTGTTGCAGCATTCCCTTGGCCGATGGCTATGCCCGTGCAATCGCCGTCGTTAATCACTTGCGTGAACACCATTACACCACCTCGGACCTACGTGTGACGCCTAAAGTGCGTATGCCGACCATTGATGTCGATATCGATGGCAAACACTTAGTACCGTCGTTATTACGCGCATACTTACGCTTAGGCGTTAAAGTGTGTGGTGAACCTTACCTAGACAAAGACTTCAACGTTGCTGACGCTCTAATTTTGCTTCATCGCACAGATCTCGATCACCGCTATCTGCGTCGTATCCTCAGAAGTTGACATCAAAATTCCGCAGGTATGCCGAGAATGAAGCATGCCTTTGCGGTAAACTTCAGCTTCACTTCACTCCATTAGCATCAGTACAAAACCTACGCAAACATCCACGTCACCGTTAACGCTCGCCTAACGGGCTAAATCATTCTGTTCTGCTACACTTTTTGGTATCAAGGTGTGTGCTTGCCACACAGGCTCACAATTCAACAAGGTAAAGTTATGACCACCATTACCATTAATCAAGCTGCAGAAACCATTGCTAATCTGCTGGAGACGCTTGAGAACGCTTACTGGGAAGCAGCAAACTGCGAGGAAAAAGATCGAGTATTCAACCTCTCGCAGATACTCAATGCGGAATACATCGAGCTATTAAAGATCAGTGTGCAGGATCATCATTATGAATACGAAGTCATCTCAATCGCTCAGACGGAGTTGCTTCAAGCACTGAATAATTACGCCTTTAACGGTCAACTGCAAGTTCGTCGGCAAGCCACAGCTTTTCGCCTACAAGGATTGCTCTCTCAATTCAGTAATGATCTCAATTAAGAGCAAGCAAAGCAGGTTTGGTTATTACGTCAAAAGAGATCGGATTAACGCCAAATCGACTGTTTGACTGATACGATTGCGACCCGCGGATTTAGCGGCATAAAGCGCTTCATCCGCAGCCTCCATCAAAACCACAACGTCCTCGCCCACGCGCGGCTCACACCACGCCAACCCCATGCTCACGGTAACGTACGCATTTACCTCTGAACCGGCATTAGGAATCGCCAGATCTTCAATGGCTTGTCGTAAGCGTTCAGCGACCACAGCCATGCCATCAAATTGGATTGACGGCAGTATGATAGCGAATTCTTCACCACCAAATCGTGCCACAAGATCGCGTGGACGCTGCACTTGCTGCTTCAAGGTCTGAGCAACACGGCGCAGGCATTTATCGCCCTCTACATGGCCGTAGTTATCGTTATAACCTTTAAAATGATCGATATCGATCATGATCAAGCCAATATTGCCGCCCTCACGTTGAGCACGACGCCATTCCGCTGACAAAAAATTATCTAAATAACGACGATTCGCTACCTGAGTGAGCGTATCGGTAGCGGATAGGTTTTCTAAGCGTTTGATCTGTGCTCGATGGCGTAATACCAACTCAACACGCGCTTTGCAAAGTTCAGGATTCAGAGGCTTGCGGATATAATCCAAGGCCCCCGCCGCTAACGCAGCCAATTCAATTTCGTCATCATCTGGGCCCATAACAATCAAACTGACGTTACGACTAAGAGGATTTTTTAGCCACTGACTGCAAAAGGATGCCAACTGCTGACCAACAAATGCCATATCGAGCAGCAAGATATCCGTCTGATGAGATGGCTCGCTCAAGCGATAGGTTAACTGCTCCTGATTCATCACACTCACTAAGGTGACTGCGGAACCTAAACAGGCACCCAACTGCGCCTGAACGGCTAAAGTTTCGTCAGCAATAATAATGATTGGATCTTGCGGCATAAACATGAATATCCGTCAACGTAAGGTCGGTATTACCGATCAGGATACACGAAATTTTGGCGCTTTTAATAAAACTTAACAAATATTTACTGGGCGTCAATTTTCACATCTCAAGAGATAAAATATCGTCAATAATTTGCCATGGATGTCGTACAAAGCAATATTTAAGTAGACTACTGCGCTTGATTTGGCGCGAAAAGCACACATTAAAACCAATATCCTAAACCAAAATCATTATAAGAGACCCTAATGAAACCATTACTGCTACTGATCTTTTCACTATTAATAACCGCATGCACACCACCATCAGATGAAAGTGATCATCCAAAAACACGGATAAATCGTGATATCAACCTCCCCGACTTTAGTGTTTATAACGATGTAAATGAAAAAAAAGCTGCCTTTTTTGGCTATCTCTTACCACTTATTGAACAAGCAAATTTAGATGTTATGGCCGAACGCGAAGAACTAATGGCAATGGCAAAGCGTCAACCACTGAGTAACCAAGACAAAAAACGCTTAACAAAGTTAGTACTGAAATACAAAGTGGATGAATCATTACCGCCAAATGAAAAAATTCAGATCTTATTAAACCAAATCAATGCGGTACCAGCGTCACTCGTACTTGCCCAAGCAGCCAATGAGTCAGCATGGGGAACCTCTCGCTTTGCCGTTGAAGGCAACAACTTATTCGGACAATGGTGTTTTAGTAAGGGCTGTGGTCTAGTGCCAGAAGCACGCGGCGCAGACGCTAATCATGAAGTTGCTACATTCACAACACCATTTCGCTCGGTCGCAAGCTACATTCGTAATTTAAACCGTCATCCAAGCTATCAGGAACTGCGCGAAAAACGGAACCAACTATTAGCAGATCAAGGCTACGCAACAGGTGAACAGCTCGCCGAAGGCCTGATGCACTATTCTGAGCGCGGAGAAGAATATGTTAACGAAATTCAAGCTATGATTCGTCATAACAAACTGAATCGTTACGATCCCAAAAATCCAGAGAGTTAAACTGCATGTCCAACAACGTCATCGACAAGACGGCAGGAAGTCCGAAAAGTAGTCACACGACACAAAGAGATGGCTGTGATGACTCTTTAATAAATGACTTCAAAATTGTATTTAAACGTCGTGATTGGCTTTGTTTATTTCGCAGCGAACAAAATGGGCAACTTATCTGGTTATCATCCGAAGGATTAATTGTGACCGCTGCAAAACGTTTACCTGTCGGTTGCCAAGTATGGATAAGCTTAAGCTCGTCTTATCACATACTTCATCGAATTCCGGCAGACATTGTGCGAGCAGAAGCTAACAAAAATGGCTTTCGTTACAGCATGCGCTTTCGACTAGAAGAACTGCCAGAAGAAGGCTGTCGTGTCGCTCGCATGGTTTTGCAACAATTAACTCATAATCTGTAGCATTAATTAACTTAATGGTTTCAAGGAGTGTACCGTGCAGCAATCTGTTTTAGTCGTTAACTGTGGCAGCTCGTCCATCAAATTAGCCTTATACGCCGACAGCCGTGCGAATGAACCTGTTATTACCGCTCTAGCCGAGCGCTTGGGTGCTGATAATGCTTCCCTCACTATTAACAGGGAAATAAAACATCACGAATCCGGCTTGATGGATCACCGTACGGCATTAAGTCGGTTTATTGAACTCGTAAAATCACGCTTGGATAACCTTATAGGCGTTGGCCATCGTGTGGTTCACGGTGGTGAGGCTTTCCATAGCAGCACCTTGTTGACCGCAACCGCTTTAGCTGAGCTACGCCCTCTATCCGCCTTAGCCCCATTGCATAACCCCCGCAATCTTATGGGCATCGACCTGTGCCATGACTTACTGCCAGATGTCCCATCGGTGGCGGTATTTGATACCTCTTTTCATCAGTCTATTTCCGAGCATGCCTATCTCTATGGGGTGCCCTACGACTGGTACGAGCAAGATCAAGTTCGGCGTTATGGTTTTCACGGCACCAGCTATCGTTACGTGACGCAGAAGACCGCCGATTTATTGCGGCGACCAAGTGAGAATTTGCATCTACTGATTGCCCATTTAGGCAATGGCTGTAGTGCGTGTGCCGTGCGTCAGGGTAAGTCGGTGGATAGTTCCATGGGACTGACTCCTCTCGAAGGCTTGGTCATGGGAACTCGCAGTGGTGATATTGACCCAGGTTTAATAGAGCATATGCAGCAATCCCGTGGCATGTCTTTAGCACAAACAATGAATGCACTGAACCGAGAGAGCGGCCTTAAAGGCTTGTCGGCGGGTCTCAGCAACGATATGCGCACCCTGCTTGAAGCAGAGAAAGACGGTAATGAAGCCGCCATGAGGGCCATTAAAGTGTTTTGTTTTCGGGTGGCACGGAATCTGGCAGCATTATCAACCTCACTACCGACCATTGATGCCGTAATATTCACCGGCGGCATAGGAGAGCACGCAGCGGCGATTCGCCAGCGTATTTTGGCCGCATGGCGTCCTATGAATTTCAGGCTTGATGACGCATTAAATGCTCAGCATGGCGATCAATATGGCCGCATTAGTCAAATCGGTAGTCCATTAGCAATGGTTGTCCCCACCGATGAAGAACGAATGATTGCTCAAGATACCTATCAATTGGTCACTCATGATTAACATTTTTATTGCTCCAACCGATATTGAAAGCGGCCTAACGACCATCAGTCTTGGCTTAATTCAGGCGCTTGATTCACAAGGCCTGAAAGTCGGATTTCTTAAACCCGTCGCACCCGATTATCCCGCTAGCGAGCGATCAACCCACCTTGTTCGCTCGGTATTGCATTTGGAAACCCCCGATCCAATGAGTTTGCAAACCGTGCAGCAAAGTATCAGTGAGGGCCTATTAGATCGTGTCCTTGAAGATGTTGTCGGTTTACATGCACAAGTTACTCATGAATGCGATGTCGTCCTTATCGAAGGATTAACCCCTGATCGCAGCGAGCCATATACGGCAAAGCTCAATATTGAGATCGCCAAAGCGCTAAATGCTGATGTACTGCTTGTCGCCAACGCCGAAGGCCGTAGCATCAATCAACTGCGCTCCGATTTACGCTTACAAATCGGCCTATTTGGTGGTGCTAAAGCGAATATCATGGGCTGCATTATTAACAAGGCTGGCGCACCAGAGCTAAAAGACTCACTGCCAACGGCCGAGTCTACACCAGAAACTCTCCCCCCCGCTGGCTGCAGTGCACACGAATGCGACAACCTACAAATGGCTAACTGCCCAGTTTTAGGCGTTATTCCGTGGCAAGCCAACCTGCTAAGCCCTCGAACCTTGGATATTGCTCGTGCTCTAAAAGCCGATGTCATACACCAAGGAGAGCTGGAGAGTCGACGCGTCACGCGCGTTACCCTTTGCGCTCGCTCGCTCGCCAATATTATTGATCTACTGCGTCCCGGAACACTGGTCGTAACGCCCGGAGACCGCGATGACATCATAGTAGCGGCAGCTATGGCAGCGACCAATGGCACGCCTCTCGCTGGCCTGTTGCTGACCAGTGGCTATGCGCCAAATAAAAGCCTAGATGCTCTATGCCAACGAGCATGGCAGACCGGATTACCAGTACTCAGTGTTAATACTGACACCTTCACAACCGCCCGAGCACTGACACAACTCGATACCCATGTGCCCATCGACGATGTTGATCGCGTTCACCGCATCATGAATGTGATTGCCTCTCACCTGCATAGCCAACGCCTACTAGAGCGCATTGGCGCGCCTCACACGCCACGCTTAAGCCCTGCGGCATTCCGTTATCAATTGGTATCGAGAGCACGCGCTGACATTCGTCGTATCGTCTTACCTGAAGGCGAAGAGTCGAGGACGGTTAAAGCGGCTGCTATTTGCCAGCAACGGGGAATTGCTCAATGCATTTTGCTTGGTAAGCGCAATACCATTGAACAAGTCGCTCGCGCCCAAGAGATAGAACTGCCTAATGATTTATTAATCATTGACCCTGATGACGTTCGCGAACAATACGTCGCTGGCATGGTAGCGCTACGTCGTCACAAAAATCTGACCGCGCCAATGGCCCTAGCCCAACTAGAAGATAATGTCGTACTGGGTACCATGATGTTGGCATTAAATGAAGTTGACGGACTAGTGTCTGGGGCCATTCATACAACCGCCAATACCATTCGCCCCGCGTTGCAGTTAATCAAGACAGCCCCAGGCGCAAAAATAGTGTCGTCTGTCTTCTTTATGGGCTTACCAGATCAAGTACTGGTTTACGGTGATTGTGCTGTGAATCCTGATCCAACCGCCGAAGAGCTTGCCGACATCGCCATTCAAAGTGCTGAATCCGCAACCGCAATGGGCATTCCCGTGCGTGTTGCCATGCTGAGCTACTCAACCGGACAATCTGGCAGCGGCGTCGACGTTGAAAAAGTGCGTGCAGCGACGCAAATTGTTAAGCGTGATCGCGCCGACATCATAATTGATGGCCCACTCCAGTACGATGCGGCTACCACGGCCAGTGTCGCGCAAAGCAAGGCACCTAACAGCCCTGTTGCCGGTCAAGCCACGGTGCTAATATTTCCCGATCTAAACACTGGAAACACCACCTACAAAGCCGTTCAACGCAGTGCCAATGTCATTAGCATAGGGCCAATGCTGCAAGGACTGGCTAAACCCGTTAACGATTTGTCACGTGGCGCACTGGTAGAAGACATTATCTATACCATTGCTCTAACAGCAATTCAGTCACAACATCAAACGAAAGGATAATCCACCCATGCTTCCGCTATTTAAGGGTATTGTGGCCAGCCTACTCTTGCTGGTAAACACGCTAATTTGGGCCTCTCTCTTATTTTGCTTTACGCTATTTAAAATCATTCTTCCAACACCGGTTATTCGTCGCTTTATTACCGCCACTTTGAATGCCATCGCCAACGCTTGGGTCTCATGTAACTCTGGCTGGATGCTGCTAACCCAGAAAATGGATTGGAAAATTGAGCGACCGAATAACCTAGATAAAAAAGGCTGGTATTTTGTTATCAGTAATCATCAAAGCTGGGTCGATATTCTAGTGTTGCAACACAGCCTCAATGGACATATTCCACTGCTAAAATTCTTTCTCAAACAAGAACTAATTAAAGTACCTATTATGGGAGCCGCTTGGTGGGCTCTGGATTTTCCATTCATGAAACGCTACAGCAAAGCCTATTTGGAAAAGTACCCAGAAAAAAAGGGGCAGGATTTGGCAACAACGCGTAAAGCGTGTGAAAAATTTAAAGATCTTCCAACCAGTGTAATGAATTTCCTTGAAGGCACACGCTATACAGAGAAAAAGCACGCCGAGCAAAAATCAGAATTCAAACATTTACTTAAACCCAAAGCCGGCGGAATGGCATTTGCTATGAGCGCAATGGGTGAGCAATTTAAATCTATTTTAGATGTCACTATTTATTATCCTGATGGCATCCCAACCTTTTGGGATTTCATGCAAGGAAAAATGCCACGCTGTAGCGTCATAATTGAAGAAAAAGCAATTCCCAAAGAATTAATGAATGGTGATTACGAAACGAGTGATCGCTACCGCTCAGATTTTCAACGTTGGGTGCAGCAGCTGTGGGAAGATAAAGACCGTCTCTTAGAAAATATTCGTAAGCAATACAACTAATAACTGAGGTTCCCATGAAGGTATACGACGACATTAGCCAGTCTATTGGCAACACACCTCTCGTTCGCATAAACAAGTTAACGTCTCACCCGCATGTTTATGCCAAACTCGAAAGTCGAAATCCAGCACAATCGGTTAAGTGTCGTATCGGTGCCAACATGATTTGGCAGGCAGAGAAAGACGGCGTGCTCAAACCCGGTATGGAAATCGTAGAACCGACCAGCGGCAATACAGGGATTGCTCTCGCCTTTGTCGGTGCGGCTCGCGGCTATAAAGTGACATTAACCATGCCCGAAACCATGAGTATAGAGCGTCGTAAGGTGATGCAGGCATTAGGAGCTAACCTAGTTCTAACTGAAGGTGCAAAAGGCATGAAGGGCGCTGTTGATGCGGCTCAAGCCTTAGTGGATGAAGCTCCAGACCAGCGTATTCTTCTGCAGCAATTTAACAACCCTGCTAATCCAGCAATCCACGAACGAACCACAGGTCCAGAAATTTGGAATGATACCGACGGATTAGTCGATATTGTTGTCGCTGGAGTCGGCACTGGCGGCACCATCACAGGTATTTCGCGTTTTCTAAAACAACATAAAGCTGTAACTTCTGTCGCAGTAGAGCCAGCTGATTCGCCCATCATTACCCAAACGCGAAATGGTGAAGAAATTAAACCTGGGCCACATAAAATCCAAGGAATTGGCGCCAATTTCATTCCAGGTAATTTGGACATCGCCATTCTTGATCGCGTTGAGCAAGTCAGCAACGACGAAGCAATGAAAGTCGCCCATGAATTGATGTCAAAAGAAGGCATCTTAGCGGGTATTTCATGCGGAGCCGCCATGACCGCCGCCTTGCGTATTGCTGCGGAGCCTGAAAATGCCGACAAAGTCATCGTCGTTATTCTGCCAGATTCTGGCGAACGCTACCTAACGTCGCCATTATTTGAAGGCTTCTTCAAATAAGTATCTATTAAATGACTTGGTCACTCGACCTAACTGAGCCCCAAACCTTATTGGATGGGGCGATGACCTACTATGCACAGGCGCTATCCTTCTCCTGTGCTGATCAGTTATTCACGTCGTTAAACGGTGAACTTCCTTGGACACAAGAAAGTATCATGATTTATGGGCGAGAGACCCTCAGCCCGCGCCTTCAAGCGTGGCATGGTGATGAAGGCATCTCTTATCGTTATTCGGGTAAAACCTTTACAACTCTACCTTGGACGCCAACACTTGAAAATCTTTGTCATGCAATCAATCAAGCTTTCGGTTTAAAACTCAATTCAGCTTTGGCCAATCTCTATCGCGATGGGCAAGACAGTATGGGTTGGCATGCCGATGACGAAATGGAACTTGGATCAGACCCCATCATAATATCTGTTAGCTTGGGGGCCGAACGTGATTTCGCTGTACGCCGAATCGGTGAGCAGCGTCAGGCCGGAAAGCTAGCATTAGCCCATGGCAGTTTGCTAGTAATGGAAGCGGGAATGCAAAACCGATGGCAACATAGCTTGCCCAAGCGTCAAGGGATAAAACAACCGCGCATTAACTTAACGTTTCGCGAAATAGTTCATAGCCGCATCAGTTTGCCATAACAGCTTCTAGGCGGAACATGATCACTGGCGTGGTTTCATAATTTTTATCACCACTCCACTCTAATCCTGGTGCCACCTCAAAAAACATCCAAGATTTGTATGCTTGGCGGCGATAGCGAAAAGCGGCGCTGTAATGATTAAACGTCGCGCCGTTCTCGGTATCTCCTCGCGCCTGCCCCACCAAAGCGATCGCCGCCTTTCGGCTCAACTCTCGATAAGACCCGATACCATAGCGCAATTCAAAAAAATCATCATTGAGCAGGTATGACGCTTTGGTTTCTAATCGCAATAAGCGTTCGGTCGATAACGGATAATCGAATACCAGAGCCGTGTCTTCGCCATACCCATCGCTAGTAAAATAGGAAAAGGTCTGAGTAATGCGCATATTCCAATGATCAAAATAAGCAAAACGACGCGCACGTAGCCGCACAAATGGATCAGGTATCATCGCCCACTTTACCCCGGCATCAATATTCGTGGTCCAATATTCAGTTTCACGAATAATGAAACGCAGTGCTGCGCTGTACGTGGGATTTTCAACACTTTCTAAAGGGTCTCCCTCACGCGCTTGCTCATCTTCAGATTCCAATAACAGGTTCAACCTCTCATTGGTGTGGGGTAATACTAAACGAATACCAACGCCGAACTTGTAATCAACGGGATCACCAATTTCACGGCGCGTGTAAAAGGATATTTTTGCTAGGCTGCCTTTAGTATTCTCTTGCGCGAAGGTTTCATCGAAGAAAACATCAACGAAAAAAGAGTCGATTCCCCCCGATAAATTATCTAGATAATTAGCCACCCAACCGCGGGAGCGGTCCATCATGTCATGAGAGGCTTCCATTTGAGTACTATCCACTTGGCGGGGAATATCTGGCAGCATCATTTCAACTTGCGGCAGCAACATAGGCGGCTGCATTGAAGCTTCGGCAGAAGCGACTACACAAAAAGCTAATATTCGCCAGATAAAGTACATCACTATACTGGATCGTGGTGAACCAAAATCTCTGCTCGCGGAAAACGCTCCTGAATTTGTGCTTCTAGGCGATCACCAATTGCATGCGCTGATTTCAGCGACTGAGAACCGTCTAGCTCCAAATGAAATTGAATGAACTGTACAACTCCGGATTGCCGTGTACGCAGATCATGATAACCACGCACGCCTTCACAATGTGAAATCAGATCAATCAAGGCATTTTCATCCTCTTCTTCCAATGCGCGATCCATCAGCACATTCAAGCCATCACGCACGATACCGTAAACGCTATAAAGTAATACCAAAGCAATAATCAATGCTACCGCAGGATCGAGCCAGTACACCTGCCAATAGGCTGCAAGTAATGCCACCACAACGGCAAGACTAGTTAAAATATCACCATAATAATGCGCAGAATCAGCCTTGATCGCCAAAGATCCTGTCTTTTTATATACCCAACGTTGATATAACACTAAAACGATCGTCGCCACGGTAGAAAACAGCATCACACCAATACTTTCGCCAAGCGCCTGCAGTGCCTGAGGATGAGCCAAACGATCAAGAACATGCACTAACAACACGATCGCCGAACCCAAAATAAAAGCAGACTGTACTAAAGCCGCTAAGCCTTCCGCTTTGTAATGACCAAAAGGATGATCATTGTCCGCAGGCATTAAGGCGTAACGAATGGCAAAGAAGTTAACCATTGAAGCAATAATATCCATTGAAGAATCCAGCAAAGACGACAGCACGCTAGCTGAATCACTGGCAAACCAGGCAAAGATCTTAGCAAGAAGTAGTATGGTGCCTGTCGCCATTGACGCGAGCGCTGCTCGTTTTATATGAACGGAGGATGGGTGAGTCATACCAAGAAAGATCCCATTAAAAATCACATTATGCCACAAGTGAACCATTTGAGTTGTAGCCTACTGGCCGATTTTAACAGTAAATAACTGCTATACTCACCAACTCAAAGAAAGACTGTGACGCAGGTCAGATTGAACCTTGCTATAACTTGACTGATATGGCGCACTTTATACATAGTGGAACAGTCGTAAAACACTAGGTGAACTCTCAATGTCGATAAAAAATGCTCTAGTGGTCGATGATTCAAAATCTGCCCGAATGATGTTGCAACGCCTCCTTAGTAGAATAAATGTACATGTCGATACTGTGGATAGTGCAGAAGCAGCTCTCTTATTCTTAGAAGGAACGCTGCCTGACATCATTTTTATGGATCATATGATGCCAGGCATGAATGGTCTGGAAGCCACACAAATCATCCGCTCGAACCCAAAAACCTCTAGCATCCCAACCATCATGTACACCTCAAAAGAAGGTGAAGACTATTTCAAAATGGCTCTGTCTCACGGGGCTAGCGGTGTCTTAGGGAAGCCAGCTAATCAAGAAGCCGTTATGGCGGTGATTAAATCATTAGATGCACCAGCGGCGAACGATGACAGCAAAAATACAGAGCAAGAGATTCCTTTAGCAGAAATCGATCATTTGATCCAAAAGCACGTAAAACAGACGTTCGCCATCGCGCGTAGCGACATTACCGCAAGCATAGATACCACGGCACAGCAGTTGCAAAATCACCAGCGTCACCAATTAGAAGTTATCCAGCAGCAGTTGCAAGCACGAATCCAAGAGAACAAGCAAGAACTCGAACAAGCCCTAGACGCTAACGCACTATATAAGCTGACCCAACCCTTAAATCAGCGCTTGGCCATGGCCGTTGCCGATAAACTGATTAAGAAAAATGCCGACGATGTCGTTGCTATAATGCACACCAACAAAGTCGAACAAGAAGCACTGCTCGGAAGTCACAACAAGGAGCTGCGGCGCGTGATACGCAGTGCCAGTATTATGGCGGGGGCAATAGGCGCTTTAATTGGTTCCGCTATCGGTATCTTAGCCGCTCTGCTCACAAAACTGATCTAACGCATGAAATCATGCCGAATGCTTCCTAGTCAGATGTATTCGGCTCATTTAACCCCCTCCTGTTCTTCCCATTCCCATGCCGCCTGTTTAGACTAAAACTCAGAACTTAGCCAAAACACCGTGTGTGCGGCTGCGAATTTCATTCCACCTATCATGGATAGCCAAATGATAAAAATAATCGGATTAGCTGCCATTGTTGCACTGAGTGGCTGTACCGCTCCCGCCCCTTTAGTGATTGCCGGCTCTGGCGTGCACGCAATTGCACGCCACGACGAAAATATTAAGGTGCGTTCTGCCGCAGCACTCCAAGACGAGCCAGATCTACTCACCTACTCAATGCAATCTATTGGTCGTGGCAAAGCAACTGAAGCCATTCAGACTTACATGCTGGGATACGATAACCCAAACTACAGCAGCAACATGAAATCATTAGCCTTATATCAAATTGCCTTGATATACATGAACCGTTTCAATGATGAGCGTGATGATAAAAAAGCACGCGAATATTTTCAGCGCCACCGCGAAGAATTTCCTAATTCACTACTCACTCCTCGCATTCAACGTCGTTTAGAAAAACTGGCAGAGCGTGAAAAATCTCCAGTAACCGACAATGCCGCGCAATTACTCAAAGAGGTAGATCGCGAAGCTGTGTTAGCACAGGACCTAACCCCTTACGATGCTGATTTAAACCCAATGAGCGAGCGTGCCATTGCTGAAGAACGTACTGCTGACGCCGAAACGGTATACAATATTGTCTATGACAATGTCGCATCTGGCGAAGAAATGCGAGCCAAGTCTTTGTATCAATTAGGTCTTATTTTTATGAGCCCATATAACAAAGATGCTAATCGCAAGAAAGCGTTAAATTACTTGCGTAAAGCAAATGAAGAATTCCCAGACTCAAGCATTCGTGAAAAAGTCGAAATGAAAATCACCGAACTGCTCAATCATCAGAATTAATCATTTATCGCCCAGTAAAACGTCATTTTGACTGGGCGATTTCGATCTTGCTTCTACGGTAATTACTCAATCGACCAAGTAACGTCGTCTTCATCAGCGACACAGCTATTAAAGCCATCCATATTATCGTCACTGCATAGGACATTTGTGGCAATTACTTCGCTGCCATCAGTAAAAACCTCAACTAACATCCATTCGTCATTATTAATGGCATTATTAAGATCGCTGCATTGATTATATTGACTGCAATTCAATGCTTGGGCGCCGTCATAAAGAGCAATCACTCCAGACGAATCATTATCCAAAGCGCTACCGAATAAAATAATTTTATAAGTATAAGTACTGCCGGTGTAATCAAGCGGAGAGCCGTCATCTGTCACTAAACTCGCAGCGGTAATAGTTCCCGTACTCGACCGTGTTTGCTGCACAGTAATGTCGTAACGATAACCCCAATCGTAACTAAAATTGGCAATATCAACCGGTAAGATCTCCCAATCATCTGAGCTATTTAAGCGATATAAATAGCATAGAGATGCGCTCGATTTACCACAATCACTCAAAAATGGAGCAATTTGCCAATCAATTTCGGACTCCCCTTCGCAAACACGACTGAAATCCTCTTCACTACTTGAACAAATAACCTGATCTAAGGTTAATTCACCAGAATCCACACTAAACTCACCAACAACGACATACTGATTGCTAACAGCTGTCGCCAATACTTCGCAGTCGCTTGCACAGGCAAAGCTTTTCTCGCCACCAAGATACCAAGCATCTACGCCCAGCTGCGATAACACGCCAGTCTCTGTGTATAGGTTAATTTGAAAAGGCGAATCTGTGGTCACCACCGTCACATCTTCTTCGATGCTGTTATATGAATAAGAACTTGGATTACCATTGCTGTTAAAAGACGTAGTTACATTAATAGTATAACGATGACCCCAAACAAAATCGGTAAATCCTGACAAATTGGCGTCTGAGATTCCCCAGCTATCGGTGCTCAATTCGCGGGTACGAAAGCAAATATCAGTAGAATTCTTATCGCACTGCGCCTTGTAGTAATCAACTTGCAGAGTTTCTTCTTGATCACTCCAGTGCCTTCCTAGTTCAGGACAGCCCGATAGTACCAGTGTTGCCACCAACAAGGGCAGATACCGCATAAACTTCATATCAATGTCTCATGGTCAATGAGCGGAGCCGCATAATTTAATAACAAACGACGCACCACAGCTTCAGGTTCATTTTGAACGCGAGCCAACAAGGTCCGACGACACGTATCATCAACTAAACCTGGGTCGATATCGGTGGCAAGGTTAAAGTGGCTTTGTAGTAAAGATAACGCGGCACGATGAACCGGCATAACCACGGCCAATGCCTTAATCTGTCGATCAATCTCTGCCGCCATCACATTAGCATCGGCCAACATGTCGTTTTTTAATGGCAAACCAAAGCATACACGAACATGCCCCTTATAGCCGGTTAGGCCTCGAATAACACTTTGGGTATCTTCATCAATGGCTTTGGCATAGGACACGCCCTCTGCACGAGCAACTAGCTCCCGCGCCTTTAATACATCGCAAGGATCCCACTCGTACTGCACTAACACTGGCACAGGACGCAGAGATGTTAGCGTCGTAGAAAAGTCATCCTTAAGTTCACGACCACTGAGGGCGAGCATTTTCAGAACGGCGGTATCCGTTTTATCGCGACTGTCTTTCGCACGCCCTTCACGTTGTGCCAACCACACCGAATGCCCTTGATCTAACGACTGTTTGATATAACCCGATAATCTTTGCAGTTCGGTTAATTTTTCCCGCTTACTCGCAGCAGAACGTTTAACCACAAAGCTTTTATTCAGGCGCATCACATCGGCTAACACTGGGTTATGCAGCAAGTTATCACCGATGGCAATACGAGCCGTGGGCCACCCCTGACGATGCAATGAAAAATTGATTAAGGTCGGATCCATCGCAATATCCCGATGGTTAGACAACCACAAATAAGGCGCCCCACGCACCATACGATCAAGTCCCAAGACCTCAACCCGTGACGTCGTTTTGCGAATCAGCTCTGCAATCCAACGCGCCAGCCAAGCTTGCACCTCATCAACACTGGTCATAGCTCCTAAGCGCCGCCGTAGATGCCATCCAACTAACCAATAAAGTACCGGCTTCGCCCACACAGGACTCTTGGGGAAGCGATAACTGGCCAAGGCTCGTCGCAACTCATGCGACTGACTAAGCTTCTCGAGAACTGCCGACACTTCATTATCGTTATAAGGACGTATATCAAAATACGGATCATGCATGGGTTATAACCACCTCTAAACCAATCTTTCTATAATGCCAAAGGCGACCCACAACGTCGTTAGGTAAAACTAAAAATCTGTGTTTTTCGAGATATTAATGCTGGGATTGGTGTATTCTTCAGACTGAGACGTATTGCTATAGGTCGCGTCAGTCAGCAAGCACCATGGCCAATAGGTTCAATAAGACCATCTTTATCATCAATCGCCATAGGGTAAATAATGATCGATCAATGGGACCCGTCACTGCCCACTAGCAATCGCCCTGATTCAGCGCTGCTGCAACGCCTTTCAGAACAAAGTAAGATACTGCGCGTACAAGGTAAGGATGCCTTAACGCTTAGCGCTGAGGAATTGCAGCAAGGAGCGAGCTGGATTCAACAAAGCGAAGCGATTTGGCTAGACGTCATCCCAACATTAAGTGATGACACCTTAATTGATCTCGCCTTTTTTTATACTCAGGCCGAAATGACCTTGTCGGGGTTTCAAGCAAAAGCCAAAAATCCAGCGATATGGATTTTTCGCTATTTACGCCAAGTCAAACGCTTACCTGAAAAAGCCGTTATCCGAGAGTTGAAAGCACTGACCGATAATCGTTTCATCCCTTATGGTAGCGTTTTGTAAGACCAATAACCGATAAGTACGGCACCGAACCGGCCAGCGTAAGTTAACGCTTATCCCGCATTGCTTAATTGCAACACAAATTGCGGCTGATCGGTTGGCCAATTTAGATGAATCCAGCCATCTTGTGCCGCCGTATCAAACACGCCTCCCGGAGAGATACAAATACACAAAACATCCTTCGCATCGCGGTCTTTCAATAGCCTATTGATTGACGCTTCATACTGCATTTGGGTGATAGCAATCGCTGCCGGCTGATGCTGACTCATCAACCAACCCAAATGAATAGGATCTGATGTCACCATAAGATCCCAGCCTGCTCGCCGAACACAGGCTGCAACATCCGCAGAAAGATCATCAACATCCGCTAACAGCACCAACTTATGCCCCCCCAAATCAAGCTCTTCTGGTATTGGCATATTGTTGTTGTTCAGAAAATCGACAAAGCTATCGACAGGAATGCGATTATCACCACGCCCTGGAAGCTTATAAGCATCAAGGTGACCGCGTTCAATCCAGCGAATCACTGTACGGAAGTTAACTCCGCAGTATTTCGCTACTTCGCCTGTTGTAAGTGCTTGTTTTTCCCGCACAGCAAACTCTCAATTTGGTAACTACTCTAAATCCAGTATAGATAGCCCAGCGTTATTGCAAGGTGAATTCGGCGGATTTTTTTAATTCTGACCCGTAATTGTGATTCTGAGAATAGGCAAAGACTCACACGCCAACGACGATGTAGCGCTAAAATAGGTATTGTCATACCGGTGAATACGCGCCGGCTCAATACTAAGACCGGCATTATTCAAGCACTAAGACCTAAACTTCACTGCGAGATCTATCCGCTATTCGGAGCTGCCAATAGTAAGATTGGCTATCCCACAGGGGGCTGGGTATGATAGCGGACTAAACTCAGGAGCCGACAGTGAATAAAGATAAAGCCTACCACCAGATTGCCCTCGCTTGCCTAAAGACTCTTCGCGAGGGACGCGCTGCAAACTCTAACGATCAAATACAAGAGCTATACCAAGTTATTGATCAAGCGTTTGCAGGGCAATTCGCCTTATTACTAACGGAACTGGAGGATGCTAAAGGGCGTCTACATCAAATAGAACAACTGGACCCACTCAAGCATTCGCTTGCTGATGCTCAAGCGATTATTCAATACCACGGAACAGCACACTAGGAGCTGGCATGTTATCGCCGCGTTACTGGATCTTTTTTTTAATCGTATTAGCCGCCATTGGTTACTCTATGTTGAAACCCGACACTCTGACATCTGCGGATTCTAGTGACATTATTACTAGCCCTGCAGACCCGTTCAGTTACCGCTATTTAGAATTAGATAACGGCCTCAAAGTCGTGTTAATTAACACACCGAACACCGACAAAGCCGCCGCAGCCATGACCGTTAGTGTCGGCAGTGGCGATGATCCAGACAACCGCAATGGCTTGGCCCACTTCCTCGAACACATGCTGTTTTTGGGGACCGATCCATATCCAGAGCCAGGCGAATACCAAGCCTATATTAGCCGCAACGGCGGTAGCCATAACGCCTTTACAGCGCATGCCCAAACAACCTATTTTTACGAAATAGAAAACGATGCTATGGCTGGTGCACTCGATCGCTTTGCGCCTTTCTTTATTTCGCCGCGCTTTGATGAAGCCTATGTTGATCGTGAAAAAAATGCCGTTCATGCCGAGTTTCAATCTAAGTTAAAAGATGATTTCCGCCGTATTTTTTCTGCCGAAAAACAGGCAATGAATCCGGAACATCCATACGCTAAATTCTCGACTGGCAACCTCGATACATTATCAGATACTGCCAACAGTAAAGTACGTGATGACTTACTCGTCTTTTATAAAGAACACTACTCATCTGATCGCATGACACTTGTTTTAGCGGGTGATTATCCATTAGAACAATTAGAAAATTGGGCACGTAGCCATTTCTCCGCTGTGCCTAAACGTGAAGCCGCCAAACAAATAAATCACAAGCCATTGTTTGTAGAAGGCCAATTACCGCTCGATATGAATATCGAGCCGGTAAAGGAAATTCGTCGCTTACAGTTCACCTTCCCAATGCCAGAAGTCATGAGCCTGTATGACTATAAACCCGTACAACTGCTGTCGAATTTAATTGGCCACGAAGGCGAAGGCAGTCTACTCGCTTATCTAAAACAACAAGGCTGGGCAGAAGCACTAAACTCTGGTAGAGCCATCAGCACTGAAAATGAATCCGCGTTAACGGTACAAATTAACCTTACTCGACTGGGTCTTTTGCATACCGAAAATATTACTCAAGCCTTGATGCACTACTTTGAGTTAATGAAGGTCAAGCCATTTCCGGAATACTTAAAAACCGAACAGCAGCAACTGAATGAACTGACTTTTCGTTATTTAGAACATGGCCATCTGTCCGATTATGTGGTGCGCGTTAGCACTAATATGCAGCTATTTCCTGTTCAAGATACTATATACGGAAATTACAAAGCGCTTATTCCGACCGACAAACAGATGCGTCCATACTTAAATGCTTTGAGTGCTAACAATATGTTGCGCACTTTGATCGCACCGGGTGTTGTTACCGATATGGTTGATCCTTGGTATGCAACACCAATGCGTATTCGCCCAAGCGACTACGCGAAGCTGGATATCGAAACAAGCGGTTTAGATGCCTTGCATTTACCGGTGGCCAACCCTTTTATTCCGACCGATTTTAGCTTGCATGCGGTTACCGAACGCACAACGCCAACGGCGTTGATACATAAGGATGGTCAACAAGCGTGGTACTATCCAGAAAACGAATTCAAAGCACCGAAAAGCCAAATCATTTTGCGCTTAGCTCTAGAGCCAGTGCAACAAAGTGCGCGCCAACAAGTACTGGCAAAGTTATACGCCCGCGCTATTAATGAAGCATTAAATACCTACAGTTACCCCGCTTCATTAGCCGGTTTAAATTATTCCCTTAACGCTACTAATCGAGGGTTAGACATTGGCTTTGGCGGCTACCAAGATAAATTACCTGAGCTAATACGCCGTGTTTTAAGCGAAATGAATAACATCGTGATTAGTGACGATGAGTTCGAGCGTTATCGTGCATCACTGCAACGCTCGTTAGAAAACAACCTTAAAGCTAAGCCGTTCCAACGCACTATCGCTGAACTTAAACATTGGTTATATGAGCCGTCATTCAACGAAGACGATTTACTGGCTGCGCTAGCCGATGTGAACCGTGAAGATGTGATTCGCTTTGCTAACGAGTACAGCAATGACTTATCCAGCATTCTTTATGTCCACGGTAATGTTAGCGAAAAAGACGCTAAAGAAATGGCCGATATCGTTGCTAAACGCTTCCCTGCTAATGCCTCAACCTTGCCTTTACCTGAAGTTAAACAACTTCCAGCGGGGCAGTTCAGCCAAGTGATTGAGCAAGAGCATCCTGACAATGCCTTCAGCTTATACATTCAAGGACAAGCAACCGACGATAACAGTCGTGCGCGCATGTCGCTACTCACACAAATACTCAGCGCGCCGTATTACCAGTACATGCGCACAGAACAGCAACTGGGCTATGTGGTCGTTGCCACGGCATTTCCACAGCAAACGGTTCCTGGGCTGTTATTTGTTGTGCAATCACCCACCGCAACCCCGAACGACATCATGCAGCAAAGCCAAATTTTCTTCGACAATTTCGCACCTCAGCTAGCGGCGACGACACCTGAGGAATTTGCTGCATTCAAAGAAGGTTTAGTGACCTTATTACTAGAAAAAGCTAAAAACATGCCAGAAAAAGCTGGGCAATTCTGGCAAGAAATAACGGTTGGTCGATACAGTTTTGATACCCGCAGTGCCATTGCCGAACAAGTTAAAACTCTTACTCTCGATGATATTATTACGCTTTATAATGATGCTATTACCGAGAAGAAATTTAGCTGGGCCGTATTTAGCAAAGGTGGTGACATCGAAAACCTTACGCCTCTGTCCGAGCAAAACCGCAGTCAGCTTCCGGCGTTTCCGCGTCCCGATTTAACGGCAATTCCAACAACGAACTGACAGCTAGATCAAACTGGCGTCACAGTGTTTTATCCAACTGTTGACGCCAGCATTGACAGGTGATTCCCAACGGCGAAATGCAAGGCCACACTTGGATGAATCGTTATAAATCCATGCGAGTAGTGACAAATTCTTCCAATGCTAAACGTCGTGTAATCCTTAAAATAGCTTTTTCAGTTTATCTTTAGCTCGTTGTTCGGCTTCTTTCTTTATTCGGTCAGCTTCAGCTTTTGCAGCGTCTTTTTCGGCATCAAGCTTGGCCTGTGCTTCGCGTTCTTTCTGTACTGTGAAATCCTCTAACTGCTGGCTTGCCATGTCTTTAAGCACATTAAAGCGGTCGTTCATCGACCCATCCATTGCAGCCAACTGCTGCAATTCAGCCGCGTAATCACCACCGTACTGAGCAACTTGCGCCGTCAGACGTGTACGTAACTTAGCTTCTAGCTCGTCTTGTTTTGCGCGTATGCGTTGATTAAAGGCTTTGCTTAGCTGTTTATCTAAATCAGAACCGAATTCAATTTTCGGTGTAAGTAGGTCGCCTTTAGCACCCGCATTAACCGTAAACTGAGTAATATTCGCCAATGCTTGATTCATTTCTCGCGCAAATGTGGTTTTACCTGCACCACTGAACTTAGCATCAAGCACAATGGCATCAGCAGTTGCCGTCAGTTTACCTGCCACTACTTTCGCACCCGCTTTCACTTGTACCCGTGATGAAACCAGCTCGGCTCCGGCTATGCCCAAATTAACCGGCGCAAGACGCCCGTCGCTAATCGTTAATGTAGCGCTATCAATCGCTGGCTGTTGGCGATGATCAAGCGTAATCACACTATTAAGATCACCCACCCGTTGTAACTGATTACCCGTAATTGTTAATACCGATGGTCGCTGCGTTACATTTTGCTGGTGCGTAAGATCGTGTCCATTAATTACTAAATTACCACCATCAAATGGGCCAGTAATATGAGCATTGCGAATCAAAAATTCCGGCCAAGGATCATTACTTGAGAAGTGGATGAAACGTCCACTGAGACGCGATGCCTCAATAACTTCCGGCTTCGCTTCACCATCAGCTGCTAAATACGGGCTAATAAGTTCATACCAATACAAGGCTTGGCTCGCCCATTCAGCCACCTGATCACCCAATAGCAAGCCCGTCATATTGGCTGCTCCGCTGGCATTTAATTGATATTTATCACGCAAATACGCTAAATCTTCGCTAGGTGCATTTTTCAAATTAGCAACCGCTAATTCAATATCTTTACGACTCGCTTGAATAACATCGCGTGCTTGCTGTATCGCGACTTGATCCGCTTTAAAGCGTTTCTTAAGTTCATCAAGCTTGGCTTTACCTTGTTTAAAATCTTCTAATGATGAAAAACGACCATTCGTTAGCGCTTTCAATTCAGTTTCATACTTAGTCAAATCGGCTTGGGTCGGCACACTTGCCACAGCGGCTTCAACGTCTGCTTTACGCTGCTTATAAGTGGCTTCCATAGCCTCACCCGCAGCCGTTGTTTTTAACGGTTCACGCGCAAAAATTTCATCGGCACTGGGTAAATCTTCGGCGCGGAATAACGGCTCTTTTGCTACTTTTTTAGCAGCCTCAGCCGCTCGCTCCTCCGGCGTAGGTTTCGCAATCGCACCGCTGTCACTGCGCTCTGTATTAAACTGTAAATTACTCACTCCAAGCTCACGCACAATGCCCTTGCCAAGCAATAGTGGCGCCAATTCCAGTTGCGCATCGGCTTGGGTGAATTCAACCAAATTGCGCATTGGCTCGCGTGCATCAGCAACCTGCAAACGATTCAACCTAACCCCAAGCGGGTTGAAACTAACATCAACATCATCCACGCTCACCTTAGCGCCAGCCATCTTAGTACCGATAGACTCTATGCTACTTTTAATTAGCCAAGGCAAAGCAACAACAAAAATAACAACAAGCAGCGCCGTAACCGCAATAAAGCCTAATAAACCAGACCAACGAATCCATTGTTTCATGCCTTACTCCGCCAATTTCTGATAAAGGCCATAAAATTTACTGGCCTTTAATATTTGAGTAATTTTCAGCTTATTCACCCAGTTCAGTACTCGCTGACGATAAACACGTACCAAGATAAGAGAGATAAAAAAGACTGGAATAAAAGCGATTAGCGCAATACACAAACCACCAAGAGTCAGCGTGTGATTGAAGGCCAACATACGCCAAAAATCTTGAGCGTATAACTCGGTCCACAAAATTTGCAGATCAGGGCGCATGAGAAGTGCTTCCCCCAACTCAATCGACCAAGTGTCGACTAACATCATCCCTAGGCCAGTAAATACCAAGATTCCAAGAGAAAATGCACTGATGTTTACGCGAATAATCATTGCTAACAACAAGATCATCAGATTATGCAGCGACCATAGCGGTGTTAAACCTATAATCATGGATAAGGCTAGCGCCAAGGCAATTTGCCAAGGTGCAGATTCGGAGTTCAGTGCTTTTAGCAGCTTCGCCAACATAGTTAACATGATGCTTTCCTAGCAAATTGAATAAAACAAGGCATGTGTCTGAATGTAAATGCTCGAGTCAATACCAATCAACTGATCATAGATGACAGGCCAACCCAAAGCTTCGGGCACCACTATAAAAGCCCATTACCTATAAATCCACCGTAGCCAATGAGACAGACCTAAGAGGCGATACCTCTCCTCCATTCCTGCGCCACTATCTTGACATTCAATAATTGACTTGTACCCTTTAAGCGCGAACGTCAAGAGCGCTGAATACTCAGACCCACATACTGCGATCCTTCATCATAGTTAAAAATTTAGGGCAGCATTGCTGACGTATTCATAGTAGTTAATAATGCAATGCGACGGTCATTTAGAGCGAAAGAGCTAGAACACGTTACTCGGCTAATCTTGGCGTAAGTAATCTAAGTGTAACCTCGTTCTTGTTACAATCTTATCAATCTAAGGGCTTTATCCAGCTATTGTACCAATTATATTAACAATCCTTTCCGAGTTACTGATCTATTCAGAAGGACTGTAAGCCGCTATATATATCGGCCAATCGTTTAACCGCTGGGCTATTTGGCTAAGCAATTAATATTGTACCAGCAAAATTTTTGCGTTCGCTGTCGATGAGAGAACTCGGGAGCAGCATCAGAACATTAACGAGGAAAATATGGCAAGATTAATATCACGCATCCGTCAAGGATTTATCGTTAGCACTATCCTTCTAGCTATAGTGGGGTGCAGTGAACAACAAGGAAGTGCTCCACAAGGTGCGCAGATGCCACCGCCAGCAGTCGGAGTGGTAACCATTAAAACAGAATCGTTAAAGCTATACGATAATCTACCAGGACGAGTGTCCGCCTTTCGTACTGCAGAAATTCGACCGCAAGTTAATGGCATAATTCTAAAACGCTTCTTCGAAGAAGGTGCATCGGTTAACGCTGGCGAAAAACTCTATCAGATCGAACCAACCTTATATGAAGCTGAACTTGCCAGTGCCGAAGCTCAACTGGCAGTTGCCGAAGCAAACGCTTATAGCGCTCGCCTACGAGCTGAGCGTTACAAAAAACTATCCAAGAGTTCGGCAGTCAGCGAACAAGAATTGGATGATTCTGAAGCAACAGCAAAACAAACAGAAGCTCAGGTAAAAGCAGCCCAAGCTGCGGTTCGCTCTGCTCGTATTAACTTAAGTTACACAAAGATCACCGCACCGATTTCAGGTGTTATTGGTCGTTCAACGATCACTGAAGGCGCTCTTGTTTCCGCTCAGCAGTCGACGGCGTTAACGGTTATTCGCCAATTAAGTCCTATTTACGTTGATATTCAGCGTCCGGCGAGTTCTGTCTTTTTAATGAGAAACCCTTCATTGCCACGTGAAGTCACTCTTTCTTTAGAAGACGGTACTTCTGTCGAAAGAACAGGTGAGCTGCAGTTCAGTGATGCCAGTGTTGATCCCGGCACAGGCACTGTCAACGTCCGTGCCTTGTTTGAAAATACCGACCATATGCTACTTCCAGGCATGTTTGTACGAGCCAACGTACCAAGCTCATTGGTTGAAAATGCTGTACTCGTGCCGCAGCAAGCCGTTATTCGCCAAGCCGGTGGAGCAACGATTGTTTACGTTATTAACAGTGACAATGTCGTAGATGTACAGGGTATCGAAGTTACCCGCGCAATAGGCGATAAATGGCTCGTTAAAAGCGGCTTGAAAGCGGATGACCGTGTAGTTGTTAGCGGGCTGCAGAAAATAAAACCTGGAGTCACAGTGACTCCGGAAGAAACTAAGTAAGGGGTATTCTGCAACATGGCCAGATTTTTTATTGACCGACCCATTTTTGCTTGGGTGATTGCCATCGTGATGATGTTGGCGGGTACTTTTGCTGTGATAGAACTGCCAGTGCAGCAATATCCAACCATTGCTCCCCCTGCAGTAAGTGTCAGTGCCTCTTATCCAGGTGCGTCTGCAAAAACATTAGAACAAAGTGTTACCCAGGTGATTGAACAAAATATGACAGGTTTGGATAACCTTCTATATATGTCATCAAAAAGCAGCAGCGCGGGAACAGCGACGGTAACACTAACCTTCGCCCCCGGCACCAATGCTGATATTGCACAGGTTCAAGTGCAAAATAAACTATCATTAGCGGAAGCGCTATTGCCGGCAGAAGTAAAGCAACAAGGTCTTAGTGTAACCAAAGCTTCAACTTCATTTTTAATGGTTATCGGTTTAGTCTCCAAGTCAGGAGAGATGACACGAGTCGATCTGGCTGACTACATCAATAGTAATATAAAAGACCCTCTGTCGCGTACCAACGGCGTCGGCGACATTCGTGTATTTGGTTCTCAATACGCTATGCGTATTTGGCTAAAACCAGAGAAATTAACGGGTTATGGCCTCACACCAATTGATGTTAAAAATGCCATCGGCACGCAAAATAGTCAATTTGCATCGGGTCAATTAGGTGGTCTTCCTGCGGCACCAAATCAGCAATTAAATGCCACGATTATTGCGCAAACTCGCTTAGAAGCATCTGAGCAATTTGAGAACATTTTGCTGAAAGTAAATGCCGATGGTTCTCAGGTTCGTATGAAAGATGTAGCGCGTATTGAGCTCGGAGCCGAAAATTATTCGGTGATGGGTTTTTACAACGGCAACCCTGCGGCTGGTATCGCTATTCAGTTAGCGAGTGGGGCCAACGCCTTGGATACTGCTGATGCAATTCGTGAGCGTATTAACCAGTTGGCCGCCTTCTTCCCAGATGATATCGATGTCGTATATCCCTACGACACAACGCCCTTCGTAAAAATATCCATCAAAGAAGTTGTAAATACACTGCTGGAAGCTGTGGTTTTAGTTTTCTTAGTTATCTTTTTATTCTTAGGTAATTTCCGCGCCACCTTAATTCCGACCATTGCTGTACCTGTGGTGTTATTAGGCACCTTCGGTATTATGTCCGTATTTGGTTACAGCATAAACACATTGACCATGTTCGGCATGGTGTTGGCAATTGGTCTTCTGATTGATGACGCGATTGTGGTTGTGGAAAACGTCGAGCGCGTAATGGAAGAAGAAGGCCTGTCACCGAAAGAGGCGACGCGTAAGTCCATGGACCAAATCACCTCAGCCCTTATTGGTATTGCGCTGGTGCTATCGGCTGTATTCGTACCGATGGCACTCATGAGTGGTTCAACCGGTTCCATTTATCGCCAGTTCTCTCTCACGATTGTTTCATCAATGGTGTTGTCTGTATTTATTGCACTAACTCTAACGCCTGCCTTATGCGCTGCGATATTGAAACCAGTTCATAAAGGTGAATTAGCCGATCAACGTGGTTTCTTCGGTTGGTTTAATCGCATGTTTAACAAAGCAACTGGCGGCTATATAAGCAGCGTTAACGGTACCATGAAACGCCCAATTCGTATGATATTGGTCTATGCAGGCATGATAGCGGTGCTGGTATTTCTTTATGCTCGCTTACCAGCCTCCTTCTTACCGACAGAAGACCAAGGGGTAATCCTTAACCTAGTTCAACTACCTGAAGGCGCAACGATTGAACGCACCAACGAAGTCATGATGAAAATGAAAGATCACTACCTTGCTGACCCTGCGGTCAAATCCATCTTTACCGCCTCTGGTTTTAGCTTTGCAGGTCAAGGTCAAAACATGGGTCTAGGCTTTGTGATGCTTAAACACTGGGATGAGCGTCAAAGTCCTGGATTATCCGCAAATGCGACGATTGGCCGTGCTTGGGGGGCATTAAGTCAGATAAAAGACGCCACGATTTATCCAATTAACCTGCCTCCAATTCCAGAGCTGGGCACAGCATCAGGTTTCGACGTCATGTTACAAGATCGTAATAATATCGGTCACGACAACTTGTTATTGGCACGCAACATGTTGCTCGGAATGGCAGCACAAGATTCGCGACTCAACAGAGTTCGTCCCAACGGCATGAACGATGCGCCAATATTTAGAATCGATATCGACTATGAACGAGTAAAATCATTGGGCTTAGAAATCGCGGATGTGAACTCTACGTTAGGTACCGCTTGGGGTGGTTCATACGTCAATGATTTCTTAGATAATGGCCGTGTAAAAAAGGTATATGTTCAGGGTGAAGCGTCTTCGCGCATGCTGCCTAGCGATCTAGAAAAATGGTATGTACGCAATAATGATGGCGAAATGGTGCCCTTCTCGGCCTTTATCTCAACTCATTGGGAATACGGCTCACCCTTGCTAGAGCGCTACAACGGCTTACCAGCAATGAATATACAAGGCGAGGCAGCCCCGGGGATGAGTACCGGTAATGCCATGGCTGCAATGGAAGAACTGGTTAAAAAGCTGCCACCAGGGGTAAGCCTTGAATGGACGGGAATGTCATTACAAGAACGCATGTCTGGGGCGCAAGCACCGATGCTCTACGCTATCTCGTTACTGGTTGTATTCCTTTGCTTAGCAGCCTTATACGAGAGCTGGTCAGTACCATTCGCAGTTATTCTCATCGTACCTTTGGGCGTTATGGGAGCCTTGATTGCAGCTACAGGCCGTGGATTGAGTAATGATGTTTATTTCCAAGTAGGTTTGTTAACAACGATTGGGTTATCGGCTAAAAACGCGATTTTAATCGTAGAATTTGCCAAGCACTTAGTTGAAGAAGGTATGGATTTAGTCGAAGCCACCATTGAGGCCGCGCGCATGCGTTTACGCCCTATTTTGATGACATCGCTAGCCTTTATGTTAGGTGTATTACCATTAGCAATTAGTACCGGTGCCGGCGCGCAAAGTCGTCATGCCATTGGTACCAGCGTAATGGGCGGTATGATTGCAGCAACCTTCTTAGCCATTTTCTTTGTACCTTTATTCTATGTATTGGTTATGAAATTAACTTGGAAGCTACGTGGCAAGCCAGAAATAACTCCGAAAGCAGAATTGGAAGAGAATCCCAGTTAAAAGAAAATAACGGCTAGAAAAAACCGGGCAAATGGCCCGGTTTTTTCATCTAATTACCCATTTTTTTTGTAATTATCGACAATATTTCTCAATTCTTGACTTCAATCGACCACGTTTTAGACGGCGCTTTTTTAGTGCTTCCAATGATGTATCGGTATAACTTTTGCGATCAAATATCCCCAATAACTGGCGCGCATCACTGCACTGCTGAGCACGTTTTAATTCTTTTTCTTTTGCGTGATCGTCGCGTAGCGCCCGCGCTTTCTTTAACTCTCTTATTTCTCTTTCGGCCTTTCTTTGCGCTTCTCTCTCTGCTTGCAATTGATTGGCTTGTTCCAATGCAGCTTCGGGTTGCACTTCCGTGGTCGCAGAATTGAAGTTAGAACTCACGTCGAAGTCTAATACCTCATGTTTATCCACGTTTAATGGCTGATCGGTGAAATGCAGTTGCCCGTTATCATCACGCCACTGGTATATCTCAGCGAGCGCAGAGGCAGACAACAATCTAAAGAAAAAAATGGTGAATAAAGCTGCTTTACTCAAAGCCTTCATAATCACGTCCTTGTGAATTACTTAACGAAACAATATCACTATTCCAAATGGCAAATCAGTAACTGTAATGACAGCCTTCCTCGAAATTCATTAACATCTAATTGAAAAACACAATGCACACAATCTCGCTGCTGGTCTGGCCATTGCGCCGGATCGATATTAAACCATATAGCATCTAAGGCGAGATCTGAGCCTTCCGGCTGCAGTACCATCTTTAAATGACGTTCGCCCACGATTCGCTGCTGCACTAAGCGAAAATGACCATCAAACACAGGCTCAGGGAAGTTTTGCCCCCAAGGCCCACCCCAGCGTAATTGCTCAGCTAGTTCTAAAGTAAATTCAGTTACCGGCAAATCACCATCACTATCAATGGTTTGATGTAATTGCTCTGACGACAAATGCGCTTGGCATACCAGATCAAATGCACAACTAAAAGCATCAAAAGCACCGTCGTTCAAGGTCATACCCGCCGCCATCGCATGACCACCAAATTTTTTAACTAACCCCGGATGGCGTTTATCTACCTCGTCAATCACATCACGAATATGCAACCCCGGAATTGAACGTGCCGAGCCTTTCAATACGCCGTTATCATCCGCAGCAAAGGCAATTACTGGACGAAATAATTTATCTTTAATGCGTGAGGCCAAAATACCAATCACACCTTGATGCCAGTCGGGCTGAAATAAACACACTCCAACAGGGTTATGATCATTGACTTCAAACTTAGCTAATAAGGCTAAAGCCTCTTGCTGCATACCTTGCTCAATTGAGCGACGATCGCGATTAAAGGCATCAAGCTGAGTGGCGATATCCAATGCTCGATTGATGTCGTCGGTTAATAAACATTCTATCCCCAGCGACATATCATCCAATCGGCCTGCGGCATTAAGACGAGGCCCAATTGCAAAACCAAAATCCGATGCCACAATTCTTGCCGGTTCACGGCCAGCAACCGTCAATAGCGCTTGGATACCCACATGCCCCTGACCTGCACGAATACGCCGTAAACCTTGTTCAACTAGAATACGATTATTACGATCCAAAGGCACCACATCGGCTACGCTCGCGAGCGCAACAAGATCCAATAATTGCGCCATATTCGGTACTTCACCTTGGCTAAACCAACCGCTCTTGTCCAGCGCTGCACGCAAGGCCAGCATGACATAAAACACCACGGTACAACCGCAAGCCGCTTTACTCGCAAACTGACAACCCGGCTGATTAGGATTAACAATAGCAAGTGCATCAGGTAGTTCAGCAGCGGCTAAATGATGATCGGTAACCACCACAGCAATGCCCGCCGCATTGGCAGCGACAACGCCATCAATAGACGCGATACCATTATCCACCGTCATAATTAAATCGGGTTTCATAGTGACTGCGACAGCGACTAATTCGGGTGATAAGCCATAACCGAAATCAAAACGATTAGGCACTAAATAATCGACATTTTGCGCGCCCATTAAATGCAGAGCACGCAAAGCAACAGCAGTACTGGTCGCACCGTCCACATCAAAATCACCCACCACCAGCAAACGCTTTCCAGCGGTGACTACCGGAATTAACGCAGCAACAGCTTGATCTATGCCTTTCATCTGCTGATACGGCAATAAGCCTTTTAATGGCAACGCCAATTCGTCGATATTTGTAACACCGCGGGCCGCATACACTCGCTGCAATACTGAGTGTAATGATTGCAAGCCCAGAGTTTCTGGAATATCTCGTCGTTGAATGCGCGGCATACACAAGAGCCCAAAATGAAAAATGCTAACACACCACTAGGCGGCTATCCTTACTCATCAGCCCGAATACGTAAAAAGCGCGCAAATCGCGGTAAGCCCGTTGACGTTAAGCCGTTATAAGCAAAGGTAATTCTCGTTCCCAACGGTGGCGGAGTTTGCCGTAGCGCATCGGTCAAACCGCTTCCTACTCGAATCTCTCGTCCATCATCTAAACGCAACAGTAGTGAGCCTGTCAGTCCTTGCAAGCGCCCTTCCCCAGGAATATGCGCAATAACAATGCCTTCGCTATCTTGCACAGATTTTACTTTCAGCAAATCTTGACTGCGTTGCCCCTGATATAAAGAAGCAGAACGATGCAGTATCACGCCTTCACCGCCGCGTGCTTCTATTTCGCCTAAATAAGCATCTAATTCTGCGCGACTATTAACAGGGCTTTGTTCGACTAATTTAAGCCAAGCAACATCAGCAGTATGGATTAAGTCAACTAAAGCTAAGTACCGCAGATAAAATGGCTGCGGGCTGTGTGGCTTATCGAATACTTGATAAATCACCTCTTGCCACAAAGATTGATTCGGAATACGAGTACGAATGAGTCCGCTAATATCATCAAACCGCCCAACCCCAAGCCACAATTCACCATCAAGTGAAGTATTCGGAAAATGCGCGGTAAACCACTCGGGGGCCGGTATAATCCGACCGCTGCGAGTAAGTAGGTGTTCACCATCCCAATATGCACGCACACCATCGAATTTCTCACTCATGGTATAACCCGTAATATCTTGATCAGGCTGCCATGACTCTGCCAACATCAAAGCGGGGGATGGTTTGAGCGCCGATGCCAAGACAGGCGAACTAAACCAAGTGACAGTAACAATAATCACAGTTACCAATAAATAATTAACAACATCCATGTGAGCTCCTGTCGTTTCACTATAAGAAGTGGGCAAGTCAAACAGCGAATAGGGAGGATTCCAAGCGATTGAGCGAAATTTCAAACTTTAGAATTAACCGGAATTTCTACAAACTAAGCGATTGCGCAAAAAGTTAGCCGTCGTCATTAGCTAAGATTCGCCAAAAACCTATATCCTTCCAAGATCGCTTGACAGAGTGAGTACTGCGCTTAATCCTTAAGCATCATCATTTCGGCAACGACTTATGCCATATTATCTTTTGGGTTTGGGCAGCAACATTCGTCCTAATGAACACCTACGGTTAGCCGAGCAACAGCTCCAGAATATTGGTGAGGTAGTGAGTGTATCACCGATACTCAATACCACGCCGGTGGGAGATACCTTTCACTACGAATTTTGTAATCAGCTCTTGGTACTGCACACCGACATGCCTCCCAGTATGTTGAAACATCGCTTACAAGTTATCGAAACCAATCTAGGCCGAGAGCCCAAGAATCCGAGCCGAAAAACCAAAGATAGGACGATCGACCTAGATATTTTGGCACGCGCTGCGGATGCCGACACCTGTCGCCAGCAGCCGTTAGAAGAGAGCTATTATCAACATGTTATGACCTTGTGGCGCGATATTGAAGCAAGATAACGGCACTCAAACACTAAAGGTTTGATCATAACGGTTAGCGATGAAACGTCCGCCATCCACTCGCATTTGAGTGCCGGTCAATGCTTTGGCTGACAGCAGATAAGCACAGGCCTCAACAATCGCGTCATATCCTAACTCACGACGAATCAAAGATTGCGATAACACCGTAGCGCGATAAGCCTCGTCGTGCTCAGGTAAAAACTGAATCGGCCCCGGCTGAATCACATTCACCCGCACCTTTCCTGCCAAACGCTGCGCCATGCTCAATGCCCAGTTCTGTAAGCCCGCCTTGGACACGCAGTAAGCCGCGAAACGCTCGTTCGGTATATCGGCATAGATATCGGTAATTGCCACCATAGCGGCGTCAGGAGCCCATTGTAGGGCTGCGGTAATCATGGCTGGCGCCTTGACGTGCACATTGAAATGTACCTCATAGTGCCGACCAAGATCCGTTGCCGCGCGATCTGGAATAAAACATGATGCGTTGTGAATAACCGCATCCACCGGTCCAGCGAGTGCAAGCTCTTGGCACAAACTCGCCACATCTTTTTGCTCCGCCAGATTGGCCTGCACCGTGCGTAAATTCGGGTGAGGATCTAGCTCACAAGCCGTATTAAAATGAGCAATCACCTGCCAGCCTTGTGCTAGCCAGTGTTCAGCTAGGGTTTTACCTAAACGACGGCCAGCGCCGGTAATCAAAATGGTTTTAGACATGAATCTCTTCTCACACTACCATAACGATGGTATTTACCCCTCCCAAGGTAACCTGTGATCATCCCCTTGGTCTATCACGGTAAACTGGGGAGAAACAGGTTATGAACAAGAAGAAGGTTATAAACAGAAAGAATTTATGGGCATGCGGAATGTCGTCTCTGGCTCTGATCAATATCATGGCAACGTCGACTGCGTCGGCACAAAGCTGTGGCGACATGCTTGACGAAATCTCGGCAAAGGCAGCCGAGTTCCAGCAGAAAAGTGATCAAGCAGCTGATCAGATTCACAAGGATCACGAAAGTGCGACTTCGAAAGATTACTCCAAGAACTATTTCGCACGACTGAAAGATTACAGCAAAAATGCAACCGAAGCCTATGAACTGGTCAACAAAGCATACGATCTGACCGGTTATACTAAGCCGTTCAGCAGCTATGACAAGATCCAGAAATCGCTTCCTCCAAAGGTAACCATCACCATGGGCAATGCGGTCGAACTGGCGCAGGCTGCCTTGGACGAGGATAATACCAAACTTGATCTCGCCGAATTGCGTTGCGATCAGTCAACCGAGGGTTCAGCACTGGCCGCTTGGCTGGATCAGGCCGACAACAAAACGGTATCGACATGGAAAACCACCAAGAAAAACGCCTGTCAGCTTGTTCATGTTCTAGCCGATTTACAGGATAAACGCGACAAGCTGAACCAGATCCGCGAGGAAGGCTATCCGCTATTTTATCTTCACAAGAAAAACGAGGTAAAATTTTCGGGTAAGAAGCGCACCATCCAACTCAAGGTCGATTTGCGCTTGCAGCCGGAATACCCTCAAGAAGCCTACAATGATGAAGCTCCGAGCATCAACGGTCAGCCGATCCTTTTAGGTCAGCTTGAAAAAATCAGTCTGTCTTACAATTCGTGGTACAAGTTTAGCGACAATAACTGGACCGATCTAAATCTGATCGCAGCCATAATCGACGATACACGCAGCGATGATACCATCTGCATGAAACCGGATATCAAAATCACCAGTAGCGTCAAAGCACGTCTATGCCTTGCAGTGAAAGATATCACCACCGAGAAAGTCAAGGTCAGCGTCAAGGCCAAGTTCCATTACAATAGCGATTGGAAAGCCGTCAATCTGGGAGACGTTACGATTCCGGCTCCCTTTGGTTATCTTGCCGATCTTTCTGATATGAAAGAAAAGAAAATGCAGGACATGAAGTCAAAAGTTGCCGACCGTATCGCCTCCCTCGTCCCAGCCGTGGAAGAGATCAAGGAAAAGGCCGAAAAATGGCAGAATGCCTGTGAGGCCATCTGACGTCCATCTTCCCGTCGTGACATCATCGTGCCCAGAAAACCTTTCCGTGCACGTTTGGCACAGCAAAACAGATCAGCCGAACATATACCATGATCATGGTATATGTTCGGCTGCATCCTTCGTGCTTTCTGGTGCATATAAGGGGATGCAAATACGGGAGATACTGGGATGAGGCGACGAACATTTCTCTGCCCTAACCGCACACCTTTTTGTGTGCGGTTACGCGGCTTACTGTCACAGAGGTTCGAGGGCACGATCGTGGCTCTGTGCATCTGCCTATCTCTGTCAGCGTGTGGTGGAATGCCACGCATTGAAAAAGGGCTGGAGCCAATTCATACGCTTGGCCATGACTGGCAGAAGCATTTCGACTATGCACTACAGCTAATGGAACAAGACCGACCTTTTACCAACAAAAATGTTTTTGTACGTTCCGCTTTTTCAAGCGCGGCCCGATTTTCGCGGGATCATGCACCATCCCATGTCGGGTTGGGCTTTTCCGAGATGACACTTGGCAATTTTGCCGAAGCACAGACCGCATTCCTTAATGCTGCCCTAATCGAGGATCGCAGCATGTACTGGGCCCTCTCAATCATGGCGGCATTACAAAACGGCGATGAAATCGTTGCCCGTACACTGTTCGATGCCATGCAGGCAGCCCGAACACAGGATGACGACCCAGCCAGCCTCTTTATCCGTGCAGTATATCTTGCGGAAGACACAACATACGACATACCCGTCACACCGATTCCCTACCCGTTAGAATCCGATGATATCAATGAGAGCCTAGTCTGTGACGATGCTTCCGATGACGATATCTGTCAGAATCTGAATATTGTGGCAAATATCTACTTCGTACGCCGCTATTCAACGGATTCCATCACACGTGGAACGGATTTTTTCAACAACTTGACGTTTCAGTTAGGCGCTCAAAGCACCCGAAGCTGGGAAAAGAGCTGGGAAAGAGGATGGTCAACCGACTGGAGCCAAGAATCAGGGGAAGATGCCAATGAGCTTACAGCAAAAAAACGGGGAAAGAACTGGGCTACTAATATCCTGAACGAAGTGTCTCTCTCAATCCCAGAAATCCAGTATGCTGTGCGTATTACACCGCAGAATGTCAATAGCAGCGTAGCGGTCGATGCTGCTCCTTCACTGATTACATCGGTTGGCAAGGAATCCGAAATTCGTGAAGGAACCAACATGACGATCCTTTACAACTCCACCGGGGATACAGATGAATACACAGCCAAAACGGGTCTGACCCTCCACCTTGCCCCCACGCGCGCAAACCCAGCATATGTCAACCTTAAAATCGATTTTGAGTTCAGTTCGATTTCGACACTTGAACCCTCCGGCGCGACACAGGTCGTCGGCGTATCACAGAACACCTACTCAGTGGAAGGCGCGTTCCCCTATGGACGCCCTGTCGTTCTGGGCACGATTTCAACGGGCTCCCAACAATATAACGCTACCGGCCAAAGCGGCCTGAACCAAATTCCGCTGATCGGTGGCGCTTTTGGTAAATCCGTCGATCAGAACGCTGTGTCCGATACTCTGGTGCTTGGTGTTCTTTCTGTACCGGCTGCATTTCATGGTTCGCATGAAAGAAGAATGCTTGATGCCATGAAAACGATGGGCGTTCAAATCACTCGCCATCAAACAATCAAACGACGCAAAATTTTGCATCAAGCCCCTGATATTGCCGAATTTCTTGGGAATTTCCTGAGAAAGCATTCTCCTTCGACAGAGAATCAGGAACAACAGCCATTATCGCGAGTATAAAACCTGTCATTCCAGACAGTTCATGAATCATCAATGATGAACCGAAAGGATTACCATATTTCCGGTAGAGCCTTACGATGGTATCGGGTGTAAATTGCCTTTTTGAGAAACGTCGTGCACTTCGACAGGCCAGAACAAATATGAACACAGAACAGGATACATCCGTCCGACACATCCGCACTGTCCTTGTCGAGGATGATGCACCGATCCGTGAACGACTTGCACAGATTATCGAAACCTGGGATCAGGCCGAACTTATCGCTGTCTGTTCCACCGTCGCCGAAGCCAATGACGTTATTGATGCTGAACCGATCAACTTGCTAGTAACAGACCTGAAATTGCCTGATGGCAATGGTATTGAGGTCATCCGAAAGCTGGCCAAACAGCAGAGAGATGCACAGACAATGGTAATTTCAGTGCTGGCTGACGAAAGAACCGTACTCGAAGCGATCGAAGCCGGTGCAACCGGCTACCTCCTCAAGGATGCAGATACCCCTGACCTGATTGAATCCATTCTGGATCTTATGGCCGGACGTTCACCGATTTCATCAAGTATTGCTAGAGTTCTCGTTCGCCGCCTGTCAGAAAACAACAAAACATCGCCATCCGACAATGAGACACCTGTCCCTGCCCTCACCCCCCGGGAGATGGATATTCTCTGGGGGATTGCCAAAGGCTTCACATACGGGGAACTGGCTAAAAAATTGAAAATCTCCCATCAGACGGTTCCGGTTCATATCCGCAATATCTATCGCAAGCTCCAAGCCTCCAATCGCTCGGAAGCCGTTTACGAGGCAACCCGTCTGGGAATCATTCGCCTATGAGGGATGGCTTTGGCGCAAATAGTCAACTGATCTGTGCCTTCACTCTGATTCTGATCGCAACACTCACACTTGCGGCCCTGCCTTTCATAATATGCGAAACAGAACCGACTGCACGGCTAACATTCAAGACAGCCCAAATATCCATTAACGGGAAACCCGCCAGTAAAATCCACCTGCCATATTCATGGCCAACAGGATTGTCCGAAGCAACGTATGCGGATTATGTCATCGACTTCACGCTGGACAATGTACCATCCCCGCCTCAACGCTTGTTCATTCCAACCGTCAGACAGCATCTGATCATCAAACTGAACGGAACCGAACTGGACCGCCAAAACACAACCCTTTGGGCAAACCTGTCCCGCGGCTATATCAAATTTTTCGATATTCCGCCCGGAATACTTATCCGCGGACAGAATCGAATGGTGCTGTCGCAGACTCGGAATAACGGCATTGTTCCGGGCTACCTGTCCCGGATTTATATCGGCGACAGAAACACTATTGTTGCAAATCCTTGGCTTGTGAAGCTGTTGGGCGAACAGTCACGAACCATTACTGTTGCCTTGCATCTGTTCATTGTTGCCGGCCTGCTGACCGTCTGGGGAGCCCGCCTAGGAGACGCCATATTTCGCTGGCTTGCGGTCATCGGAACCACAAGCCTGATGGTCGTTATTGCCGAATTCCGCCCTTTACCTGCCATTATCGACATCATTCGGCCCTGGCTTGTGATGATCCTGTCTTCATTCGGACTCATGATGGTCGGTCTGGCAATGGCCATTAGCGAAATGCCCAGACCACGCTGGCTGATCTGGCTGATCATCGGCATCCCAACCACGCTTATCCTCTTCTATGCAACAGAACTACTTCCATTGCCGGCAACGATCCTTCCCAGTCTCATCTTTGCCATTGGAGGACATATTGTTGCTGGCATCATACTCTTGGGCACTTTTGCCCGCCAACGTGAATGGGTATACGGCCTCCTAGCGGTTCCCTTCTTCCTGACCGCTTGGTTTGGCATGCGCGATGTCGCGGTAGCGTTCAACCTGATACCGGGGGGCTTCCTGCTATCAACCTTCGTGCGCCCGGTGACGTATCTGTCTGTCCTTGTACTACTGATGTACAAGCTGGCCTCAAGCCTGAACCGGCTTGATCAGGCGAACGATGTACTCCGTACCAGACTAGCTGCACAGGAAGCCGAATTATCCGCCCTGCACGCCAAGGAAAAATTTCTAGTGGGCCAGACTGTCCGGGAACAGGAGCGCCAGCGTTTGATGTATGACCTGCACGACGGGTTGAGCGGTTACCTCGTCTCTATCATCGCCATGTCAGAAAAGCATGACCACGACGTCGATATCGAACGTACGGCGCGCGAAGCACTGGAGGATCTGCGCCTAGTTGTGCACTCACTTGACCTTGGTGATACGGACCTTCCACTGGCTCTTGCCGGATTTCGTGAAAGATTGACTCCGCGTTTGCGACGACTGGGGGTGAAGCTGACATGGTCGATGGAAAAGCTCCCTGAGATTCAGAGTGTAACACCGGGAAATGCGCTGTCCGTTCTGCGGATATTACAGGAGGCCGTTACCAATGCCCTGAAACATGGCCAGGCCCGCACAATCCATATTGAGGGAGCCCCTAACACCAACGATACCGCCTTAATATCAGTAACCAACGATACCGCCTTGGCATCGATAACCAACGACGGGGATTTGGCCATATCATCCGGAACAGGAAACGGTTTATCCAATATGCAGCGGCGGGCGCAAAAGCTTGGTGGTTACATATCCACAACCAAATCTGCAGACGGATATGAATTGCAGCTTTGCTTGCCTCGACATCTGCTGGAAAGCTGAGCCTCACAACGGCTTGCATCCCTGTTTGCCGCAGAAATTGGGCGCAGGGGATTATGAGCATCTTGTTTCGCACAATATGGCCCAGAGATCATTCAGCTCTCTGGACTTCATTCTGGCAAAGACATGGGGGCTTCCGCACGCCATCGCATCGAAGTTTCTGTCGATCTCGACAATGCACTTGACGGCTGCCTGCACCGAAAAGGACCGCCACGTCTTGAGGTGGTTATCGATTCAGAGGTTCAATTCGAGAGCCGAGTTTTTACAGACAAAAAAAAACCAGCACTTGGCTGATTCGTCTTTTATTCACTTTTTAAATTGGTTGCGGGAGCAGGATTCGAACCTACGACCTTCGGGTTATGAGCCCGACGAGCTACCAGACTGCTCCATCCCGCGACAATGCTGTGTATCTGTTTACCGTCTTCGTACATCTTAGCGTGATGTTACGGTCTTTCAGGTCAGATCACCTGTTTCTCTGAACTACAAAATCATACTTAGAGTAGTTGGTTGCGGGAGCAGGATTCGAACCTACGACCTTCGGGTTATGAGCCCGACGAGCTACCAGACTGCTCCATCCCGCGTCAGAGGTGCGTATATTACGGAGGGTTCCTCAACCTGTCAACCGTAATCCATTGATTTCATACTAGTTTGCCCTATTTATGTAGCAAACGATGAAAAATTGTTCGATCTTACTAGCCCGAGGCTTGTTCTGGTGATAATTTACTAAGGTAGCAGTAGTGAAGGGCGCAGAGTGGCTCCACATGTCCTGACTTCTAGCTTGCACCAATAAAAACAATAAATAATAGCAAAAGCCTAAATTTATGAGTACTAATCCAGCCAATACCATGACGACGGCGGCGTTGCAGCCCCTTCTGCGGCTGTTGCAAAACAAAGGTTATTCGAGCAAGGAGCTTCTGGATTCTTTAGGGTTGGATTCGTCCTCGATATCCAGTTCTACTCGACGCATCTCTATTTCGAATTTTGACTACTTGTTGGGGCAGTCGAGTCGTTTGTTAGATGATACAGCCATCGGCTTGGCCGCTGGGCAACGTTTGGAGCTACCAAGTTTTTACTTATTAGGGTTCCTAATCAGTAGCTGCCAAACCGGCCGTGAAGCATTAGCCATGCTGCGACGCTACTACTCACTCATCTGCGATTCGAGATCTCCTGATTTTTTCATCGGCCAAGATTCGATCAAAATCGTGTTCTACGTCACAGAGGGTACACCCTTTGGTAGCCAGACACGGGCGGAGTTTATCGCTACCGGCATTCATACCGCCGGTCAGGCCATTGGTGGAAATTACTACCAAATCCAAGGCGTTGGATTTCGCCACCCACCTCCGGCACACAAAGATCGCTTGCAAAAGTTTTTCAATGTACCGATACAGTTTAACCAAGCGCAAAATTGGCTGAGCTTCTCAAGTCGTCATTTAGATAGTCCGCTGTCGTACGCAAACCCCATACTATTTAATATGTTACGCAGTGATGCTGAACAGGCATTGTCTTGCTTCAGTCGTTTAAGAAGTTTCAGCCGAAAGGTGATGCATATTTTGCATCAATGGCCAGAAGCCGTTCCAATGACGAAAGATGCCGTAGCTGAACTGCTTAGCACAAGCAGCCGTACCCTAACCCGTCGTCTACAAGAAGAAGAATGTCAGTTCTCTAGTTTGGTAAAAGAAGTACGCCTTGAAAAAGCGAGAGTCGCTCTTAAATCGGCACAAACCGACGTGCAGCAATTAGCGCTCGATTTGGGCTTCTCTGATCGTCGAGGTTTTGAGCGTGCCTTCAAACAATGGACAGGTCTGACTCCAGCAGCTTATCGCCGCCAGCAATTAACCATAAGCAATGGTCTTGTAGAAGCATCTAGTTAAGCTTTCAAGTCGCTTGTGAAAGAAATAAAAAGCCGCTAACAATAACGGCTTTTTTATTAACACGATATCACTTAGTGATCTTGATCGAAATGCGCTGCGATTGTCGTTAAATATGGCCGTACAGCTTCTTTATCCGCAGTAGAAATAGTGCCTAATGAATTAATCATATTCATTGACGCTTGTAACATATTTTCCATCATTTGCTTTTGTTCTTCAGGTAATGCAGACGCCTTTAGTTGTTGAAGCTGTGCTTCAATTTGCTTCACATCTATGGTTTCACCTTCCATAGAAATTGCCATATAAGCCATGGTGATTTTCTTAGAAATTTCACTCCAAGCTTCAACCGAAGCAAAGCTCTGAGTTTTTACTAGTTTACTAAACTCATCGTATAAACCGGCTTTTTGCAATTGCGCAATACCCTGAGTGAACATCTCATCAACGCTGGCAACACCTTTTTTCATCATATCTTCTTGCGGTAGCTGATCTTCGTGCTTATCCAGCCACGACTGCAAAGCCGGCATCGACGACACCCAGTTATTCACTTGATCGTCCGATAAGTCTCCCGCTCGGGCAACTGACATCATTAAACTAAGGACAAGCAATAAACCAATACGCATAGGAAGTTCCCTTTTTAAAAGTCTAAGTAGACGATAAGTTCGGCTGACTTTAGCATAGCCATATTTGTCTTAGCAGCCCTAATCTAGGATCGTTCAACTCGTTAATTCAACATTGGGATTAGAGGATCATCCCGACGACAGTATATATCCACCGCCACTCGTTCGTCGAAATCACCAATCGCAGGTAGCGTCGAAGTTTCAAACGCCTGCAAGCAACGTAATTCGACAAAATCAGGAGCAACAAATCGACTTTCCGCTAACAACCAATGCGGGATATCCAACATCAATGCCTTTAAATCCGCACTACTGCTGATGTCGTACAAGACATCGCTAGCGAGTAATAAGTCAACCTGCGGCCAATCTCCATCTACGATCTGAATTTCGACACCATTAACCGCAGCATTCACTTGCGCAGCCAACAAGGCGTGTGAATCAAGGTCGGCCACATAAACGGTTTTCGCCCCTGCAAGCGCCGCAGCAATACCGACGATCCCAGAACCACAACCAAAATCAAGAACACGCTTCCCTGCCATTAGGTTGGGATTGGACACAATAAATTGTGCCAGTGCTCTCCCGCCCGCCCAAGCAAATGCCCAGTAAGGGAGGCTCTGCCAAAAACGGCCTACCTCTTGGGCCTTCATCGATACCGCATCGACATCAACATTCAGTAGCCACAATGCCAATAATTCGCTGTCCAGCCAACGGCGACTTAAGCGTGCACTCGGTAACCCTAACGACAGTTGTAGTTGTTCTACCCACCGTTCAATTTCGCTCACGTCATTCGCCATATTTCTGTTTTCTCTCAATGACTTTTTCGAGGTAGCGACGCGTTTCTTCTTTTGGATGATGTGTGGTCAAGTACCGATAAAGCCTGTCTTCAGACATTCCATTAATACGCGCTAGCGCCTTGTTTCGATCATAGTGAAAGGTACGCAATAATTGTCCAGCACCACCGTTATAGGCCGCAATCATACAATACTCACGCTTGCGATCACCTTTAATCCCAGCCAAATAACTATTCCTCAATATGGATAAATATGCGGTGCCTATTTCAATATTATTTTTCGGGTCTAATAAATACTGGCGACTTGGCGCATAATCCTTACCATAAATCTTCGCCATCACGTCTCGACCAGCGGTTTTTTGCATTACCTGCATTAAACCATATGCCCGCGCCGGCGAAACCGCGAAGGGGTTAAAGCTACTTTCAGTTTCAATAACGGCCAAGATAAGTGCTGATGAAATTCCATAGCGTTGCGCCGCAGCATTAATAAAGGGACGATATCTATTGGCGCTGACTTGCTTGTGCTGGCTAACCATAGGAATTTCGATCAAATAACCATCGCGCGTTTTCACTAATGAACGTGTCAGTAAATAATCGGCATAGCGCTGCGCACGCCAAGGATATTCGATCACCTGCCCTTCTTGATCTTTTACCTGCCCCGCTAAAAATGGCCGGCCAGTAAGACCAAAATCCGTAGCTGTGTATAAATCAATTTCACGCGGATCGGCTGGCGTTAATAAAGTACCCACAATTGCTTGACGTAGTTGCAATAACGGCTCTTCTGCACCGCGCGTTTCTACCCGAATCAACCCCCGCTCAAAATCAATTTTAACCAGAGTATGAAAGTCGTCGAGGTAACGGACCATAGTATGCGTACCCGAAACCTCACCATTCGGCCCCCAGACATCCGCTGGCGGTGGTTCGAGAAAATCAAGTAACACCGCCTGAACATCGTCAGGTAATTGATCAAAGTTATCAGGAAGATTATCGGCATAAGCACTGACAATAGGCATTGCCAGTAAAGCGCAGAACGCAAAGAAATTGAGGTGCTTAACCAACCAGATCACCACACATAAGTACCGCTACAAAACGGCAGTGTAGCGGTACTTGACTTAACTGTCAGCGTTTTGCTTCATGGCGTACTGCGATTATATAAACGTTGGTCCTAGCCCCATACCCCACATAATTACGGTAATGGCCATACAGCCGACCAAGGCGCACAAGCCAACGGTCACAATAGAACTGGCAAATATAAATCCCCGTTCTTGCGGAATATCCATAAAAATCGGGACGCCGCTATAGAGTAAATACACGCTGTAAGCCGCCGCCCCCATAACAACAATGACATCCAACCAAAGCACGGGCACTAAACCCACCAACCCAGATAAAAATAAGGGCGTGGAAGTATAGATAGTGAACATTAAGCAGCGCTCAAAACTGGCGCTGACACCAAACGTTCGCTCCATCCAAAACACACTGTAAGAAACGAATGCCAACCCAAGAAGAAGTGCAAAATAAAATGCGATGGCGATGGGCACGGCACTCTCATAAGACAAGGTCACGATATCGCTGCCAGCAACACTCCAACCCATTTGAGTGGTGCCAACGAACAAAGAAAAAGGAGGAATCAAGGCAAGCAGTAAGGCATAACGAAGGAATGCATGGGTAATACTCGCTCCCCCTTCGCTACGAATTTCACTCCATTCTTGATGCGGATTATAAAGAAGTCCGAACATGTGATTAGTGAACATACAACGCTCCCAAAAGCGGTTATTGGAAAACCAAACTACTGACAAAGGTGACGCGGGGCAACGGAAATACCTCAAGCGGCGCGAAAGAGCACTTTGTCATGACGCCAAGCGATAAGTCTTGCCGTTTTAAGTCTAGCGAGTACTAGATTCTCAACTTAAATAACTGTCGGGCAGCACACCTTGTCGACTACGTTCTAATTGCTCAGACAATTCATTTAGCGCTATTCCCTGTAGCTGCCCCAGCATAGCGGCCAGCAATGGAATAGCGGCAGGAGAATTCGCTGGTCCTCGCCAAAAAGCTGGCTTCATATCCGGCGCGTCGGTTTCTAATAACCAAGCGGTCTTTGGTAAGGCGGCAATGGTGCGGCGCAACTTTTGCGCACGTGGATGACTCATGGCTCCACCAATCCCCAAACAGAAGCCTAGATCAAGCCATGCCTTACCCTGTTGCTCGCTGCCGCTAAAAGCATGAACCACACCGCCAAAGTCAAACCGCGCGCGTCTTAACATGGCAGCCGCTTCGTCATGACTGCCGCGAATATGCAAAATCAGCGGTAATTTATGCCGCTTAGCGAGTTGGATATGTGTGGAAAAACAGTCGAGTTGTCGCTGCCAATGAGTGTCATCAACGGCCAGCACACGATCCAAGCCGCACTCACCCACCGCACAGGCTGCGGACTCGGCCAGTTCCGAATCGAGCCAGTCAAAATGCGACTGCTCATGCTCGGCTATAAAATAAGGGTGCAAACCTAACGCAAATGACCATGAGTATTGCTGACATAACGCTGCTAGTTTCACATTACGCGCGTGAGTCACCCCCGGAATTAACAGACCAGAGACGCCGCCACGGCGGGCGAAATGCCACTCACTTTGTCGATGTTGATCGAACTCGGCAAAATCAAAGTGGCAATGACTGTCAAACCACAACGGCATAAATCATCAACTTATGCGAGTGGACGATAAGGCACCTGACAGCCGCTCAAACCACAATAACCGTTGGGGTTTTTCGCTAAGTACTGCTGGTGATAGGTCTCCGCCAAGTAAAACGGAATTCCGGCGCGTAGCTCAGTTGTAATTTCAGGGGCCCGCACTGTATCTAAGCAACGCTGATACTGATCTAAGCTCGCTCGAACCAAACGCAAATCTTCATCATTTTCAGTAAATACCGCCGACCGATACTGAGTACCGATATCGTTACCTTGGCGCATTCCTTGTGTAGGATCATGCTGCTCCCAAAACACAGCCAGCAATTGTTCAAGTGAAATTTGCGCTGGGTCATACCAAATACGGACCAATTCTGTGTGCCCTGTGTTACCACTACAGACTTCATCGTAAGTTGGGTTTTCGGTGAAGCCACCGCCGTATCCCACTGCGGTCGCATAAACCCCCGGCAATGACCAAAACAGGCGTTCGGCTCCCCAAAAGCAGCCCATTCCTACGCTTAACTCTTTCAGTCCTGCGGGACAGTTTCCCGTGATATCATGCCCGTTAACGAAATGCAGAGGCTCAACCGTCATAGGTTCACTACGGCCCGGAATTGCCTCTTCTGCGCTGGGTATTGCCATTAATTTTGGTCGCCACATAGAAAACCTCTGCTGCAATTTAACCAGTGTCTGAATAAAGTGATTGATCATTATGACCTGCGAATCGTCAGAATATTCCCTGCTTTTTCTTGGAACGGGAAGTGGAGGCCACTTACAAATGGGCTGCTCTGCTGCCTGTATTGAATACCAGCACAAGCCATTATTGTTGATTGATTGTGGCCCAGGTACGTTAGCCGCGTATCAAGCAAATTACAGCAGCTTACCAAACGCCATATTCATCACTCACGCCCATATGGATCATATTGCTGACCTTGAAATTCTCACGGTTCGCGCCCGACTGCAAGAGCTAGCACCGATTACCCTGTTTGTTCCCTTAGCTTTGATTCCCACCTTACACCAGCGTCTTGCCACTTACCCCGGCACTATGGCAGAAGGCGATCATGATTTTTGGCAGTCGTTTCAGCTGCGCCCAGTTACCGATCAGTTTATTCATGCGGGGCACACATTTAAGCTCTACCCAACACGCCATCATGCTCCTAATTCCAGCCACGCACTCTACCTGCCGGGACACATGTTTTTTTCCGGCGACACTCGACCGATTCCCGAAATTATTCACCATGAATTAACCGGCAGTGAAGCGATATTTCACGATTGCGGCACAATCCCGAATCCGTCGCACACAGGCTTAGACGATCTTAACCGCGAATACCGTGACGACGTGCGCAGCCGTTTTGTTCTGTATCACTATGCCGATGAAGCAGCCGCAACAAAGCTTGAGGCTGCAGGCTACCAAGTCGCTCGACCCAATGAGCGCTTTGCCTTACCCGATGGAAAGCGCCTGTCACTATGACGATAAGTAATCCTATTTTATCGCCTGCGACATTGATCCTGATGCCCTTATTTCGTGTCAACAGAATGCCGAATTAAATGGCACTCAGTTTCGTTTCCACCATAACCTCTTCGAATTCGAAGAGCCATTAGATCTGCTGATCGCCGCCGACGTACTTTATGATCGGGCAAATTTGTCTTTATTAGAAATATTCCGCCAAAAAGCACCAGAGGTTTTAGTGGCTGACTCGCGTGTAAAAGACTTTGACTTTCCTCCCTATCAAGCCATAGACCGGCATGAGTCCTTTACTGTACCGGACCTTGATGAATTCGATGAGTTCAGGTGGGTCAACCTGTATCATTGTCAATAACGCGCTATTTGCACACCGGATGGATTTCCCCAGCCTAGAGAAATCCATTACACTCTCCGCCTTTTCTGACATATGGTTCCGATCGGATGCTTGATAAAAACGCACTATCCCAGCTGAAGTTACTGAAGCAGGAAATCCAACAAAGCACCCCTCGATTCGAAGGTACTGTTCGCGCCACGGCAGGACGTTTCGGTTTTGTGAATACCGAGGATGGTCAAAGTTTCTTTTTATCTCCCGACGAAATGGAAAAAGTCTTACCGGGCGATGTTGTTGCATTTCGCGTTGAGCCTGCCGGTGAGGGCAAAGAACAAGCCATTGTTGAGAGCTTAATCAGTACCGTTCAAAACGAATTTTTAGGACGCTACGTCGTTCGCGGTAAAGGACATTTCGTCGAAGCCGATCATCCGACACTGAATCGTTGGATATTCGTGCCACCCGCCAAGCGCTTACAAGCAAAAGACGGCGATTTGGTTAAAGCACACATTAGCTTGCATCCATTTCCGCAAGGCAAAGCTCAAGCTGATATTGATGCCATTATTGGCAACGATCAAACAGCGCATATTGAACGCTTATTTGTACAACAAAAATTCGGCCTCAGCGATACCATCTCTGACGCCGCGCAAGCACAAGTGGATACTTTATGTGCCCAGGGCCTAGATAGCTTTGCCAGTGAGCGTAGCGATTTAACCCACCTGCCGTTCGTCACCATCGACTCGGCTGGAACGCGCGATATAGATGACGCCTTATACGCTGAAGCCCAAAGCAACGGCTGGACACTATGGATTGCCATCGCTGATCCAGCGGCGCTTATCGAGCCGGGAACGCCACTGGATGAATTGGCAAAAGTACGTGCAACATCGGCTTATTTTCCCGATCAAGTACTGCCAATGCTGCCACCCGCTTTATCAGAGCAGTTGTGCTCTCTACAAGCAGGCGAGCTGCGCTTGGCAATGGTGGTTGAATTACGTTTAGGGCAGGACGGCGATGTTCGTCAAACAACGTTACACAACGCTATTATCAAAAGCCGGGCAAAGCTAACGTATAACCAAGTCAGCCATTTGATTGCTGGCGAATGTGATGAGATTGCCGCTGAACTGCAAGGTCCGGTTCTGCATCTGTCCGACTGCGCTAAAGCCCTAGCAGCCAATCGCTTGCGCAACTGCCTAGTGATGGAGGAGCGACCCGACTTTAAACTCATTGTCGATGAGAATGGTCGTGTGACCGATATCGTACGCATTGAGCGTAACGATGCTCATCGTTTAGTCGAAGAATGTATGTTGGTTTGCAACCGCTCCGTCGCCTTGTGGCTAAAAGAGCGCAACGCCGGCATATTCATTGAGCACGCAGGGGTTCGCAACGAGCGTATCGGTGAAGTCGCCGCGCTATTGCGCGAAAATCTTGCCCTTGAAAGCAAGCCGACATTCGACAATCTCGAAGAATACGTACGGATCATGCAACAAGCGGCTAACACTGATTGTAAGCTGCCATTACGCGCGATTATTGGTCGCCAACAGGAGCGCAGCCGTTTTGGTCTAGAAGGCAAGCCACACATGGGCTTAGGCTTCCCTTGCTACACCACCTTTACTTCACCACTGCGTAAGTACAACGACCTGATGATTCATCGGACAGTACGCGCACTGCTAAACGGTGAACCTGTTGAGCCAGCGTCGCAAGCGCAGCTAGACGCTATCCAACAAGCACAAACAACCGCACGAATAGCGGCAAACCAAACTGAGCAATGGATGAAACTCGTTTGGTTAAGCACAAAAGAAAAAGAAACTATTTATAATGCAACGATCGTGCATATGAATAGCAGCTCTATAACTGTACGTTTAAATGATAATGGTATTGAGGGCAGTATTGATCGCCGCAAAGTAACAGGGGATTGGACATTTGATAGCAAAACATTGACTCATCGCAGTGCAGAACAATGCTTTATACTTGGGCAAGCGCTTAATGTGCGTATTAATGAAATTCGCCCATACCATCGTCAAGCGACGTTCGTTATTGTCGAATAATCGTTTATTAGCACTGACAGCAATAAAAAAGGGAGCTTGAGCTCCCTTTTTTATTTCTAACTAATAAGTAATTAGCTAATCTTCCAAGTACGAACAGTTTCAAAACCGTATTCATTAATCCACTCGTCTAAAATACGTGGATTACGTTTAATTTTTTCTACTTTTTCGTGAGTCGCTGGATTGCGATATTCGCCAACGGCTAATTTCGGCTTAGGCAAAGACGACGTGCGCTCGGCACGAGTTTTCGTGCCTTTAGTCGCAGCACGATTGATCACTTTTTCAAAGTGTTTGCGCAAGTTATTGTAGATAGATGAAGGCGATTCATCTTTAGCCATAGCAACAATCCAAGATTCAATTTGCTCTGAACGGGACACATACAACTCGGACTCTTGCAGACTGTTTTGATTACATAAACGCTTAATAGCAGCATCAAACTCTTTTAAGCCTTCAAACTTCTTTTCTTGATCTTTTTTCAATTGCTCAAGTTCAAGAATTTTTTGGTGGTGTTGCTGGATCTGTTTTTCAATATCGTTTGCAAATACGCTCACGTTTACAACCTCAAACTATGTTATGTCGATTAGTTAATCTACCGCCGTACTATTACTACGTTCGATAAGGGGGTATTCAAAACGATCTTATATCATCTTTAAATATTGCAGCAGCGTACAAAAAACAAACAAAAAACGTGCTCAGGTATAAGTTGCGGGCTTATATCAATATCGAGACATATGATCGGGGCATTCATACTAAACAATTAATAAGCGACTGCAAACAAACCTTTAAAAAATTTAACGACTTTTTGTCAATAACGTATATAACAACCTAATATATTGTGGATTTGCACAAACGAGCGCTCAACCTAACCATCGGCAGTGTATCCTTAGAGTTTCTATGGTCTCCTTGCACTCTTGAATGATAAGGATTATCATTTGTGTGGGTTTCCTTGCACCATCGTGACATCTAAGCTGGATATATATGACACACCAAACTCTCGACCAAATGGCAATTGGCAGTCGCTCTAAAATCATTGGCTTCGCCCAAACGGAAGCGAATTTTCGTCGCAAGCTGTTAGCGCTAGGTTTAATGCCCGGAGCTGTCGTGGAGGTTCGCCGTCTAGCGCCACTGGGAGACCCCATGCAAATCCAACTGCGCGGTGCATCCATCAGCTTACGCAAACTAGAAGCCGCCACTATCTACGTGGAGTCGGTAGTATGAAACGAGCTGTTATCGGGGTTATCGGCAATCCAAACTGCGGAAAAACAACTCTATTCAATGAGTTAACAGGCTCTAAACAAAAGGTTGGCAACTGGCCTGGTGTAACCGTTGATCGTAAAGAGGGAATTATTAACCTGCGCGGTGAAACCCACCTTTTGGTCGATCTGCCCGGTACTTATGCGCTGGATAGCCACGACGATGAGTTATCGGTAGACGAAAAGATTGCTCGTGAATTTGCCCTGAGTGGCGAAGCTCAGTTGATTGTGAACATCCTAGATGCGAGCAATTTACATCGGAATTTATTCCTAACATCGCAGCTCCTCGATATGGGCATTCCGATTATTTGTGCGGTCAATATGATCGACGTTGCCGAACGCGAAGGCATTCACCTTGATTGTCAGCGCTTAGCTGAGGAGCTTGGAGTACCCGTTTTACCCATCGTAGCCTCCACCGGTGTCGGTGTTGCTGAACTCTGCCGCGTATTAAGTCATCAACTAGACCACGCGACCGTCGCAACACCCATGATTCAACCAGACAAAGATCTAAATAACGCCGTTCATCTATTAAAAGATGCCCTGCAAGGAATGGTTCCCAACGCGTTTTGGAGCGCCACACGCGTCCTAGAGCAAGATGTTTACGCAATGAAAGATCTTCCCAAAGATCGTCGTGAACAAATTGAAGCGCAAGCAGTCGTGCTGCGCCGACAACTCGAAAATGCGCATAAACAACCCATTGATGTGCTCGTCGCCAACGGTCGTTATCGCGCCATCGAACGCATTCTACAGCAAGTATTAACCGTCAACAGCTTCGGCCGATCACTCTCTGAGCGCATTGATGACTGGGTTCTCAATCGCTGGCTAGGTATACCGTTTTTCTTCTTCATCATGTACCTAATGTTCACCTTCGCCATTAACTTGGGGGGAGCATTCATTGATTTCTTCGATATCACATTTGGTACTGTGTTTGTTGACGGTACTCGTTACATCCTTGACGCCATTGCTACACCCGATTGGTTAACTACCCTATTGGCCGATGGCTTGGGCGGTGGTATCCAGCTAGTAGCGACGTTTATTCCAGTCATTGGCGGCCTATACCTTTTCCTCTCCATTATTGAAGACTCTGGCTATATGGGACGGGCTGCGTTTGTGATGGATCGCTTGATGCGCGCCGTCGGTTTGCCCGGCAAGTCCTTTGTTCCTCTCATCGTTGGCTTCGGCTGTAACGTACCTGCGGTGATGGCAGCCCGCACAATGGACACCGAAAAAGACCGTTTACTCACCATCGCCATGGCACCGTTCATGTCGTGCGGAGCACGGTTATCGGTATACGCCTTATTCGCGGCGGCCTTTTTTACTGAAAACGGGGCGGCAATTGTTTTCAGCCTCTATTTTCTCGGTATCAGCATGGCTCTGCTCACCGGCCTAGCACTGAAAAATACCCTATTCAAACCAGAACTAACCCCGTTTGTAATGGAATTACCGGCCTACCATATTCCAACCGTCAAAGGCGTTTTGTTAAAAACATGGGAGCGCTTAAAATCGTTTTGCCTACGTGCAGGTAAAACCATTATCGTGGTCGTCACCGTTCTTAGCTTCTTAAATTCCATCGGTAGCGATGGCTCGTTCGGCAACGAAAACAACGATAAATCGATTCTTTCAGGTATCGCTAAAGTCATTACTCCTGTTCTAAGTCCACTAGGCGTACAAGCCGACAATTGGCCTGCGACCGTCGGGATTATTACCGGTATCTTCGCCAAGGAGGCCGTTGTCGGTACGCTCGACGCCCTATACACTCCAGAAGTTGGTGACAAAGGCGACTTCGACCTGCAAGCGGGTCTGTTCGAAGCATTACAAACCATTCCGGATAACTTAGCCGGTATAGCTGACAACCTCCTTGATCCATTAGGCCTGTCATTAGTTGGGGCTGATCAAGGTGCAGAGCAAGGCGTTAAAGACACAACCTTCACCGCAATGGATGCACTATTTGGCAGCCAATTAGCCGCCTTCTCGTATCTAGTATTTGTATTGCTATACACGCCTTGTGTCGCCACTTTAGGTGCTATGGTGCGGGAATCTGGCACACGCTGGATGCTATTCGTAGCCGGTTGGAGCACAGGTTTAGCTTACACAACCGCAGTTATTATTTACCAGTTAGGCCGTATTTTTGACACGCCAGTAACATCCATTAGCTGGATAGCTGGTTGCGCTGCCTTCATCGGTCTGTGCCTCTGGCAAATGCGTCGCTACGGAGCCAAACGTGATGCTCGCATGATTCCGCTAGTGAACATTGGCTGACAACCAGAGGATTACCATGTTTCCTATCAACCGTTTTTTCCCATTTCTTGCCATCGCTATCAGTCTTTTGGCTTGGTACGACCCAGAACCACTGTTCGCTTGGAAAAGCGCGATTACCCCGTTGTTAACTGCCGCCATGTTTTGCATGGGATTAACACTACGCTGGCAAGATTTTCGCCGTATTTGGAAAAAGCCGGAGCCAGTCGCACTAGGCATCTTGCTGCAATTCACCTTAATGCCTCTATTGGCTTGGATTCTGGCCTTGATATTCGATCTACCCGATGAACTAGCCATTGGTATGATTTTAGTCGGTGCCTGTGCCGGTGGAGCGGCATCCAACGTCATGACCTATCTTGCTGGCGGCGATGTTGCTCTCTCCGTCAGCATGACACTAGCTTCGACTTTGTGGGGACTCTTCCTAACACCTTGGTTGGTTTGGTTTTACGCCCGCAGCGGCATTACCGTCGATAGCCTTGGTATACTCATGAACATAAGTCAAATGATCATATTACCGATTGCTGCCGGCTTGTTTGTTAACCAGTATTTACCGCAAGTACGCGCTAAATTGCACAACCATCTTGCCGATATCGCCAGCGCGATTATCTTGCTTATTATTGCCATTATCGTCTCCCTGAATGCCGATAAGATTAGTACAGTGGGAATCTCTGTGCTGGCTGCTGTCATACTTCATAACATGCTGGGTCTTGCTGGCGGTTATGCTATTGCACGTTGGAATGGTCATACTGAAGTGCAGGCCCGCACCATCGCGATTGAAGTAGGTATGCAGAACTCGGGGCTGGCTGTTGCCTTGGCACTCAAGTTCTATACCCCAGCGGCAGCATTACCCGGTGCCTTGTTCAGTATTTGGCACAATGTTAGCGGTGCATTGCTCGCCGCCTACTTCCGCAGGCAGACCCAAACAGCCATTAAACGCCAAATTGCATCTCGCCAAGCGATAAAAATAACAATGGAGAATCAAAAATGATAAAAATACTACTGGGCGCAATGGCCCTCTTGCTGGCGTTACTATCAAATGCCTATGACATGCGCATCACAGAAGCTCAACTACAAGAGCAACTGAATACACGCATGCCGTGGCAACAAGCCAAGTCTTTCGTGAATTTGACCATCAACAACGCATTGGTTGATTTATTACCTGAAGGTAATCGCGTTCGCATAACCACAAATGCCAAAGTAATGCTCAGTGTTGGCTTACAGTCGAATGGCATTTTGATCTTTGAGGGTGACATTCGCTATAAAACAGAAGATCACAGCTTCTATATAGATAACCCAGTCATCATAGACATGCAGGTAGAAGGTATGGCGCCACAATTGAGGCCACAAGTTATCACTCTCGCTCAGCACGCCATCGAACCGGCACTAAAAGATCGGCCGGTTTATACCTTGTCAGATAAGGATGCAACACAAGTGATGGCCAAGATGATGTTAAAAGACCTAACGATTGAGAAAAACGAAGTTGTTTTAACCTTAAGCCCGCTCTAACTCCTCCCCACGAGAGGAAATAGCGCTCATAAGCGCTATTGTTTTACCTAGCGATAAATAATTGCTAATCGCCATCGAATTTTATTCAATCCCCCAGTTCCTCCAGCTCTAATCTTAAGCTGTAACCGACCCTAGCTAACGCTTCACCTATCTATTTCTAGCAAATTCTAGCCATTTACAAACTTGCCATTCAAATTAATTGCCGAAACCTGATAATGATGCTTGGTAGTCCAGCGCAGTTGATATACTATTAGTCGCGTTGATGTACTACATCAACGGATTGGCGAGTGCTACATATTGAACATATGCAAGATACTGGTCGAACAACGGCATTATTCAAGTATTCCCAGTTAGGCTGGGCCAGTATCGATGTAATGCCATTTGAAAAAGCAAGAGGCAGGCTTCGGCCGCCGTAATATATTTAGGAAAGAAAAATGGCTAATACAGTTCAAGGCACCGTTAAGTGGTTCAACGATGAGAAAGGTTTCGGTTTCATCGAACAAGAATCTGGTAAAGACGTATTCGTACACCACAGTGCAATCAACGGTTCAGGCCGTAAAACTTTGCACGAAGGTCAGAAAGTAACTATGGAAGTTACTCAGGGTCAAAAAGGCCCACAAGCTGAAAACGTTACTCCACAGTAATTGTTTGAAGCTGCGTAGTCTTCGGACTACGCTGTGTTGACCGGCGAGATTCTTTCTCGCCGGACGCCGAAATCCCCCTCCGGCTATTCTTATGTTTGATTCTCTGTTTTTTTCAGTTGCGGTCGATCATCCGTTTAAAAAGTTCATGCTAAATGCCAGCCAATGTTCATCTTATGATTGATCAGGGCGAACTATTTTCTATCCCAAGCCCTTGCCAAGGTATTTGCGAAGTCAATAATCGTGGCTACTGCAAAGGCTGCCTACGTAATCGCACCGAGCGTTTTCACTGGCTTGAATTTACTGCTTATCAGCAACAACTCATCATTAATAACTGCGAAAAGCGCCGCCAAAAGATTATTGCCTCTCGCAAGGCGATTAATGTCGAAGAAGAAGAATTAGAGATCCCGCAATTTGATCTATTTACGCCGCCCTCTGCGTCAATACCCGCAGAAGATAAGCCAGATTTAATAGCCACCTCTATATCATTAGCTGAGGCGGATATGGCGTTAGCAAGCGTAAAGGAAAAATCGCTAGAGGAAGTAGAAAAAACATTAGAAGCAAAATTAGAAAAAGCACCCTTAAATTCACTATTTGCAGAGTCAGAAAAGGTTAACTCCAGCGAAGAAACAATTCCCACTGGTGATAAAAAATCTGAAAAACTAACAAACACTCAACACAAAAACACTCACCAGCTACCCGATAGCGACCAGCTAGACATGTTTTCTTAAGCACACTCAAGAGCGAGTAATTTTTTCTTCCAAGCCATCGTTAGTGATGTATTTAGACGACTAGGACGGTACTCAGCACCAACCCAACCATCATATTCCGATTCTTCAATCGCACAAAAAATCTCATTAAAATCTAAGCTACCAGTGCCTGGCTCGTGACGCCCCGGCATATCGGCAAACTGAATATGACCAATGTCAGCAGCATAGTGCTTAATGAAGGTTGGTATTTCCTCACCCATCACAGCCATATGATAAATATCAAACTGCATTTTAATCGACGGATGATCAACTTCTTCTAAAACACGCAGCATTTGCCTGCCTGTCGATATTAAAAAATCCGGCATATCTTGAGTATTAATCGCTTCAAAGGTCGTGATGATTCCAAAAGGAGCCAAATGACGTGCAGTTTCTAACACGTTATTCTGAAACGTCGCCAAATAACTAGCGCGTTTATTGGCATCAAAACAACGGCCTGGTAGTACATTCACGCATTTCACTTTCAGGGCACGCGCGTAAGCCTGACATTCAACCAATGCTGCCGCAAATTCTGCAGTTTTACCTGGAATTGCTGCCAACCCTTCACCGCCAGACATTAAATCGCCAGCAGAAACATTAATAAGTACACAACGTAAATTCGATTCAGCCAGTGCGCGTTGGATATCGGCAATCGGCGTGTCGTAAGGAAATTGAATTTCAACCGCATCAAAACCGTCGTTACGTGCTGCAGCGAAGCGGCTTAAAAACGGTAATTCAGTGTATAACAGCGATAAATTCGCAGTGAGCTTCACTCAGGTTTCTCCAGATACATTGATACGAGAGTAGAAGGATCGCGCTCGGCATTTCCCTGACTCGCATGAAGTCGCATTAACTCAGCACCCAAACCAACCATAGGGGTGGAACTGTTCATTATTTTTGCTAAATCGTTAGCCATATCAAGATCTTTTAATAGCGTTTTGACATGCCATTTCACATCATCAAAATCGCGTTTGGCCATTCTCGACCCCGTCAATTGCAGTGGAATCGAATCAGCAAAACCGCCTTTTAACGCAACAGGAATTTGCTCGGCATCAACCCCTGCCTTTTCAGCCAGAGCCATAACTTCAGCCATCACCAGCACATTGCAACTTACCAACATCTGATTGCAAATTTTAGTTACCTGTCCAGAGCCGACATCTCCCACACGGGTAACTCGCTGTGATAATGGCGCTAATACAGGTCGAATCGTTTCAAGTACATCTTCTGGGCCGCCAGCCATAATGGCGAGCGTACCGTGCTCAGCTCCTAGGACACCACCCGAGACTGGAGCATCGACCCAAACACACCCTGAGATGGTATATAAACGCTCAGCCATTAATCGTGTCGCTTGCGGCTCGATACTGGAGAAATCAATAAGTATCTGACCAGCACGCGCAGAACTCGCGACACCAGCATCACCAAAAACAACATCTTTAACTGCGGCCGTATCGGTAACGCAAAGCATGACAATATCACTATGACGAACCAAATCATCAAGTTTATTAGCAAGAATCGCCCCTGCAGACACCACATCAGCACATTTTTCGATGCTACGATTCCAAACATGAACCTCAAACCCTGCACCCAATAGGCGCAACGCCATAGGTATGCCCATCAAGCCCATTCCAATAAAGCCGATTGTTGGTTGTAGCATATTCGCTCCTTGTTAGATTTTGTAACCATCGCACCTCAATGACTACAAATTCGGCCTGTTTAGACAGGCCCTAATAATATCAAAGAGTTAGCGAGTTAGTAGCGATAAATTAAGCAGTTTTTAAATCCTGTCCTATGCTTAATTTCAGTGAACACCAAAGGAAGTAAACACTATGAATATGGCCTCTATTTTTTCTGAATCTCATCAACTACCGCACATTCCTCGTGTCGTCCAGGAACTGATGCAAAGTTTTCAAGATGACGATATCGATGTCGATACAATCAGCAATAAAGTTGCGCTCGACCAATCATTAACCGCCAAAGTCCTTCGCCTTGCCAACTCTGCGCACTATGGTGTATCTAGAACAATCGCCAATCCTCAAGATGCGGTCATGCTACTGGGGTTTGATCGTTTACGCACTATGGTGCTGGCATCGGGAATGACAGGCGCCTTCAAAATGGAAGGCTTTGATCAAAATAAATTTTGGCGCGAATCATTCACGGTTGCCGCCTTATCTAAATGGTTAGCTCAGTACGTCAAAGGCTGTGATAAAGAAACCGCCTTTACTTGTGGCATGATGCACTCCATTGGCAGCTTACTTATTCGTATGATAATGCCAAAAGAAGCCAAGCATTTAGATGATGTCGAATCGTTAGGTGGAAGTAAACGCCACGAATTAGAAAACGGCCAGCTCGGCTTCTCTTACGCCGAGGTGGGAGCAGAATTGGCTAAACGTTGGAAATTTCCTGAAGTCATTCAAAATGCTATTTCAGGACAAAATATGCCTGAAAAAAGCGACGACTATTCAGTAGAGGCTGGATTAATCTACATTGCTAAATACCTGAAGAAATCCCACGAAGATGGATTATCAGAAGAAGATATCGTATCCGGATTTCCGCTAGTGGTAGCCGATAAAATCGGCCTAGACGTTACCCGTGCTTATAAAGATATAGCTGCTGCAACGGATCTGAATTCGGGTCTTGATGGACTTTTAGAATAAATCGTGTGACCAATAAAACGGTACATGGTGCGGCTATGCGCCAAACCATGTGCGACTTAATACCGCGCGATCTTCAGGCTTTAAGGCTAACTCTGCCGCAGTTAAATTATCAATTTTAGTTAGACGCGGACGTAAACCCGCCCCATTTGCTACTTGAATACCTAAACCAGGGCGTGCATTAAGCTCTAATAGCATGGGGCCTTTGTATCGATCAAGTACAATATCGATACCTAAATAACCCAACTGTGTTACGTCGTAGCAACTAGCCGCTATCACCAATAAATCTGACCAATTAGGAACGACCAAATCACTCAATAACTGCCCGGTATCTGGATGATGGGTAATCACCACTCCATTTTGGACAGCATTTAAAGCCATTCCCGTCGCAATATCTAACCCAACCCCGACAGCTCCCTGATGAAGGTTCGCTTTACCGTCCGAAGCATGGGTCGATAATCGCATCATCGCCATCACAGGATATCCTCGACACACGATCACGCGTATATCGGGTACACCTTCAACGGTGAAATGAGAAAAACTTGGATCAAAATGGATAAGCTCTTCAACAATTACCGTATCAGGGCTGCCACCCAAACTGTATAAACCAGACAAGATATTTGACACATGGCGTTGAATATCTTCCTGCGAAACCGCCGCGCCACTGGATTTGTAAAAATACTGACTGTCCTTATCGGTAATGACTAAAATGCCCTTACCACCGGAACCTTTCGCTGGCTTAATGGCAAAACCATTATAGTCTGCCACCAACTCACCAATACGCCGCACATCATGCTGGTGAACTATCGTTCCAATTAACGCAGGCGTATTAATACCCGCTTGCTGGGCGATGATTTTCGTCTTCAGTTTATTGTCCACCAACGGGAATAAACGACGCGGATTGTAATAACTAATATAACGACTATTACGACGATTGATACCTAAAATACCGTCACGCGCCAATTGCCAAGGAGAACAAAAACGCATTAAGCTTTCGTCCTAAATGATGCAAAACGCTTTAATTCAGAAAGACGATAGCCAGCATAAGTTCCTATCATCAACACTAAAGCCAACACCACAAACTGCATACCGATAAAATTAAACATCAGATGGCGAACCCAAGGAGCATTCATTGCTCCATAGGCAAATACTGCCGTTAACAAACTGCCACCTCCCTGAATCATTACTTCCCGACCGCCCTCCTCTTCCCATAAGATCGACATACGCTCAATCGTCCAAGACAAAATAATCATTGGAAAGAACATAATTTTCAGGCCTTCGGTTAATCCTAGCTTATAGGATAAAACGCTAAATATACTGATAATACCGATTACAGAAATAATTACTGCCGTTATTCGTGCAACCAATAACAAATTTAATCGTGATAAATAACTGCGAATAAATAAACCAACAGCAACAACCATCAAAAAACCAATCAAACCCGTGCCTAACGAAGTTTGAACAAAGGCTAAGGCAATAAGTACCGGCATAAATGTCCCCGAAGTACGAATTCCCACTAAAATACGCAAAATACAAACGATCAAAGCACCGACAGGCAAAAGTAAGATTGTTTTGAACATCGCCTGCTCTTCTATTGGCAAGCTATGAATCGAGAAATTTAAAAAATTTTGTTGATCCGACAAGTTATCAGCGATAGAAGTAAACGTTGATTTCTCACGACGTATCATTGAGAAACGCACGCGAGAATCACTGCCACCGATCACATCTAATACGGGTGCGCCGCGCTGCTCCCACAATATTTTCGGCTGATCGCGAAATTCATTAGAACCATTAGCATCCAAGTAAAAAATCTCACTCTCATCGCCATTCCAAACACGTAACAATGGAATTAAGGGTTGGCGACGACGCCCATCTTCTAATGCTAGGGCATAAACAACACTCGCTGGAACGTGTGCGTGATTTAATATCTCGGCTAATAATGCAGCAAAATGTCCATTCGAATAACTGCGCAGTAACTCGATATGCTGTGGCGGCGATTGACTATTAAAACGTTTGAGTAATTCGCGGGTTAGACTGAAATTATCCGCGGACGTTGTATACGCCTCACTCAATACCGTGCCAATTGCCGAACGATACGGTTCTGGCCAGTCAGGATGACGCAAAGCTGGTGCAAGTTTTAGAACCGAAGTCGACATCTGGCTTTCTAAGACTTCAGTGCGGTAATAAAGCTCTTGACGCCCAGAAGCAGTGCGAATCGTCCATTCTGCACGCGGCTCATCTTCGTCGATAAAATTCAGCCCATAACCCGGAGAGGCTCCAGATTCTTGTAATATTGTATAACCATCTTGCGCCGAAGGTCGAACCAAAGAAACAGTAACGGCATCCCCATTCGCCACAAACTCGACCCGCGCCTCTATCGACCAAACCGTTTGCGTTTCACCGTATAAGAGTGGTACTTCATAAACCCAATGACGGTGTAAAATTAACGCAATTCCTATCGACAATAAAATCAGTATAAGCGCCAGAAAAGGAAGGTTGCGGCGTTGAATCATGGTGTATCTATCACCTGTTCGGGTTCATATTTAGGATGTGTGAATTCAACCGCCACATCAACCAAGGTTAAATCTCGTAAAAAACTACGACCTAACAAAACTGGATACTCCATCTGAGTACGATCAGTCAATGTGAATTCGGTCGTCTGCATAATGCTGTTGCCGAGAGCAACATCCAATTCCACCACTGGACGACGTTCGATTTCTTCATAGGATGCTTGGCGAATTTTCACCTTGCGTACCACCGGAGCTTCTAAATGCAAGGGGGTTTTATCATCGCTTGCCATCATATCAAATGACACCCAGCGTCGGCCATTACGCTCAAATTGTTGAACGTTTAATGCGTTTAACGAGGACGTCGCCGCACCAGTATCAATACGGGCTTGAAAAATATGACCTGGCGGATTGAGATAAATCCATTCACTTGCTCCCACAATAATTTTGCGGTCACCACCAACATCTTCGTTGACAAGACTTACGTTTTCACATGCTTGAACTGGTGCACTACTAGTAATCGGCGGCGTTTCAGTCAAAGCCTCAGTGACGATATTCTCTAGCTGCCCGCGCATTACTGCTAACTGCTGCTCTTGCGCCGATAATTGCAACGACAACTGACGAAACAATTCAGGATCAGTTGCTACAACGGCACAAGCGCTTTTCATCTCTGTTTTTATTGCATCAATAGTGACATCACGATGAGCCGGTGAAGGCCAATGACTACAACCTACCAGCCCTAAACTAGCAGTAGCTAGCGTACAAAATACCCAACGGGGCATAACTTGCTTACCTCACCCAAAATTGCTGCAGTATTTAATCGCGAACGCTCAATAATTTTGAGGCGTGTTATTTTTCGTCCTCAAACTCGTGATCAATACGTTCGTATAGTTGTTCGAACACACATCATAATACATGCGAAAATAAATAAAATACTGGTCCATTGCGCTCAATTCATTCGCCAGTAATTCGTAAGTTAAGCCGCGACAGTACAGCTAACGAATACCCGTCTCGTAACTACCATTCGAATGAAAACGCGCCACCTGCATACGGCGTTTCGCAAGCATGATTGGCTCATCATCGTAGAATAAGAAGTTTTTCCAGCTTTGTTTGAAGGTTAGCCATGTCGTTTGCACGACGTTGTTCACATCGTAGCAAAAATAGACCACGGTATTGTCATTCCAATCTGTGAAGGCTTGCAGCAGCTCAGGCAACGCCATGTCATCGCTTTCCCACTGCGCTTGCCATTCGCCTTTCTCTAACCAGATGCCATTATGTGAAGGCCAATCATCGCCAAGAAAATGAGAAGCGTGCGTCGCTTCTGCACTGATATTTTGACGCCAATACTGATTAGCAAATCGTGTTGATAGTGGTTTGATATCGGCTAAACACTCCTCCGACAAGGGCAACTCACGATGACGAAATATCCAACCCTGTGAATATTCCTGCAAGGTCTGATAATCCATGTACATTCCTAAATTAATACAACAATTCATTAATTAAGCGCCAGAATGCCACAAAAAAACCACCCGAGGGTGGCTTTTTTAAGCAAATACCAAACTTAGTCTTTAAATGTATTCGCTGCAATAAATTGCTGAACAGTCGCTAAGTCTGCTGGCAACACTTCTAAGTGCTCTTCACGAGTCATTAAATCAGACAGGTGATGCGGCAACTTCGGCATATCAAAACCAGCCCGCAACACAGCTTCTTCAAACTTAACCGGATGCGCTGTACCCAAAGTAATCATAGGGATACGAGGATTACGACGGCATTCGCGTGCGGCTTTCACACCAATCGCCGTATGCGGATCCAGCAAGTAACCGGTTTCGTTATAAACATTTTGCATGGTCTGTACGGTCAAATCTTCACTTACGGCAAAGCTATCGAACAACGCACGCGCCTTACCTAGCTTGTCTTCTGATACTTCAACCGACTCAGTACGCTTATTCATCTTAGCCATCAAGTCGGCCAAGGCTGCGCCGTCACGATCATAGAGATCAAACAACAAGCGCTCGAAGTTACTAGAAACAGCGATATCCATCGAAGGAGTAATCGTATGCTGCAACGGATGCACTTCGTACAAGTTTTGGCTCATTAAACGATGCAATACGTCGTTGCTGTTCGTTGCAATGATCAACTGCTCAATTGGCAAACCCATTTTCTTCGCCATATAGCCTGCGAAGATATCGCCAAAGTTACCGGTAGGAACTGAATACGCCATAGGACGTAAAGGGCCGCCCAAGTTCAAGCTTGAATAGAAGTAGTAAACAATCTGGGACATAATACGCGCCCAGTTAATGCTGTTTACCGCTACTAACTTACGCTCACCGCGCAAGAACGACTGATCGCCAAAACTGGCTTTCACCATATCCTGAGCTTGGTCAAAGTTACCCTCAATCGCAATATTGTAGATGTTATCGCCAACAACCGTCGTCATCTGACGACGCTGCACTTCCGACACTTTGCCATACGGATGCAGAATGAAGATATCCACATTGCGGCAAGCTTTAGTACCTTCAATCGCCGCAGAACCGGTATCACCGGAGGTCGCACCCATAATCACGACTTTCTCGTTGCGGCGCTCCAGCACGTAATCCAACAAACGGCCGAACAATTGTAAGGCAAAATCTTTAAACGCTAACGTTGGACCGTGGAACAACTCAAGTACGTATTCGTTGTTATCCAACTGCTGTAATGGCGCTACCGCTTTATGAGCAAAGGCACCATACACTTGGTTAATCATGGTTTGCAGAGCATCAGACTCAACACAACCTTCCACAAACGGATAAATCACCTTGTGTGCTAAATCGGTGTATGGCAGGTCGCGCCATGACTCAATCTCGGCTAAAGAAAACTGAGGGGCTTCCTTAGGCACATACAGGCCACCATCGGTGGCAAGGCCAGTCAGCATTACATCTTCAAAGGTCAGCTCAGGTGCGTTACCGCGGGTAGAAACGTATTTCATCATGGTCAGAACATCGGTTAGCGTGAAAAGGCGGCCAGTTTACAGGTTTTGGATGTGTTGCGCACCCGTGATTAGTGAGCAACAACGCCTAAAGCTTCCGCCGTTTCATCAAGCAAGGCACGGTCTGAACTGATGCATTGATAGTAGACTTCCGACGAGATCTTGCCGTCATATTCAACGTCTAAGTAAAGATACTCTTCATCGAATGGCGGCAGATTTAACAAAGTCAGCATAGTATCAATGAGCGCGACGCGACTTTCGTCACCCTCTTCATAACCGCCTCGGTAAAACACATCATCAACGCAAGAAGCGATGGTTTGGATTTTTAGAATCTCTAAATCCGATGGTTGAGCGTTAGCGATCGCACCACTTGATAAAAGCACCAAGACAAACAAAAAACGAATACACATAGATACCAATCGTAAAAGTAAGGTGATGCGCAGATTAACAGCATCATTTCCTATCAAGCCAGTATCGGTATGTTACAAGGTGTAACCACAACAGACCTAACCCTCAAAAAACACCTCTGTATTTAAAGCTGGCTCAATAACTCGGGCGAATAATCTTCGATACTTACATTCAACCCTAGACGCTCAATTTGCTGATCTAATTCTGCAATCTGTTCCTTCAACTCCGGCATAGTCAAGGTGTTGTCTTCCAGTACATATAAATGTGCCGACGCATGTAAACTAAAATAGCGAATACGCACAGCAATCGGATTATCCTCCGCCAACGCCGCATCAACTTTTTTAGACGCGCGATAAATCTTATTCAAGGCCTGCTTTAAACGCCAAGCATAAACAACTTCCGCCATATAAGGATGATGGCGGTAATGGTACAAAGCGAAAGTTATGACCGCCGCCGCTGTCACCACCCCAGTCGCATTGAGTACAAAGCTTGATTCGCCATCAATAAGAAGATAGCGGTATAACTCCGCCAGCGTTAACGATAATCCAAACAGCGCGACTACCAAGCCAGCCTGCACACGATTGAGACGTTGCTTATATTGCTGTTTATCTATCTTTTGCAATTTCATAATTCGACTCTTAAACGTTATGCGCTATCACAATACAAGCCAGCGCAACATAACCAGCTCTATGCCTATTCGATGTTCCTTCATTCCCTAAACCCTCCCCTGTATCTCCAGCGCTTTCTGATACAGCACTTTCTTATTCTCACCCGTCAGCTCAGCAATAATACCCGCGGCTTTTTTCGGCGGTAATTCGGCTAGCAGTAATTTAAACAGTTTTTCGGTATTAACCTCTGAGCCAGAGATAGGCTCTGAGTTGCCGGCCACCATCACCACAAATTCGCCTTTTTGCTGATCGGCGTCGGCCAACAGCTGGGTACGAATATTACCGAGTGTTCCGTGGTAGAAGGTTTCAAAGGCTTTAGTGAGTTCGCGCGCGACGCAGGCGAGGCGGTCGGGGCCAAAGCACTCCTCCATTAGGGTTAGGGTTTCGATAATGCGGTGTTTAGATTCATAAAACACCATGGTGGCGGTTTCTTGTGCTAGCGCGGCTAGGCGTTCGCGGCGGCCACTGGCTTTGTGCGGCATAAACCCTTCAAACAAAAAGCGGTCTGTTGGTAAGCCTGCGGCGCTGAGTGCAGTGATTATGGCACTTGGCCCGGGAATCGGCACTATCTTATGGCCAAGTTCGCGCAGTGCTTGCACTAGCGGGTAACCTGGATCAGAGATTAGAGGGGTTCCGGCATCCGACACTAAGGCTATGTTTCGGCCTTGGCTAAGCTGGCTTGCAACCTGTTCAATACGATCCCGTTCATTGTGATCGTGTACCGATAACAGTGCTTTGCGGAGGCCCAGATGCTGCAGTAATCTTTGCGTATGTCTGGTATCCTCGCAGGCAATTACATCGACTGAACTCAGCACCTGCTGCGCACGTACGCTGAGGTCGGCGAGATTACCAATCGGAGTCGCGACTATGTATAACGTGCCGGCTTGTCTATTTGGAACAGAGGTCATGCAGGGATATTTACCTGAATTCTGGTTACGCCGTTTTGCCGCCGTAGCGATAATAAGCAGTTGTATCGGACTGAGTGCTTGCTCGACAACTCCTCAACAGGATAATCGGGCTTATATGGAGTCCGCATTGGATAACAATCAGCGCTTTGAGCTGGTTGTCAAAAATCTGAATGCAGGCGAGTTTCGCAATGCCGGGCTGCAATTGCAACTACTCAACGGCAGTTCACTCTCACCTAGCCAACAATTAGACTGGTTATTACTATCAGCTCGCGTTGCGGTTGGTGAAGGCGATACCCTGTTGGCGCAGAGCTACCTCGATCAGTTCTCGGCTCGTATTGATTCGGCTACGCCGCAGCAAGAGCAACAGGCCGGTTGGTTAACCGCCGCCGTGTACGAAGCCGATGGTCAGTATTTACAAGCTGCACGCGAGCGGGATTTTATTTCCGGCGTGCTGGTTGGCGATCTCAAGCAAAGCAACCAAGAGCGTTTGTGGTTGGATTTAATGCAAATCCCCGATGGCAAGTTACTCACTTGGGCTGAAAAATCCCCCAATACGCGTTTTGGTGGTTGGTTACAATTGGCGGCGATCAGCAAGAGCAATACCTATACACTGGATGAACATTTAGCCGCAATTAATGCTTGGCGAGCCGCCAACCCTGGGCACCCTGCAAGTATGCAGTTACCCGGTTCCTTATCGATGCTGGAAGACATTGCTGCCAACCGCCCTACCCGAGTCGCATTATTGCTGCCGTTGAGTGGTCGGTTGGAGCGCACCGGTTCGGCCATTCGTGATGGTTTTATGGCGGCGTATTTTGCGGCGTTGAGTAAAGGCTATTTAGTACCTGCTATCACCTTATTAGACAGTGAGCAATACCCTACTGAAGCGCCAGCACCAACCTTTACTCGAAATCCAGCGTTATTGGGGACTGAGCCACTCCTCACCACAGATGCCATGGGCATTACCCCTGCGGCAGACGTTTACAACTTACCGTATAACCTCAGCCGTGCGTATGCCGATGCCCAGCAAGCAGGTGCACAGTGGTTGGTCGGACCAGTGAGCAAACCGGATGTTCAGGCATTGCAAACCGCGCCTATATTGCCAATGCCAACACTGGCATTAAATTATGGCGACCGTAGTGACGACGAAGCTCAAATCCCGTCGACTAACCTCTATCAGTTTGGTTTAGCGGCTGAAGACGAGGCCATTCAAATTGCTGAGCGTGCTTGGCAAGACGGCCATCGTCGCGCTTTGGTGATGATTCCTGAAGGTAATTGGGGTGAGCGTATTTTCGCGGCGTTTGAACAACGCTGGCTGACCTTAGGTGGTGAAATCAGCGAGAACCGTTTTTACGCACCACAAAAAGACTTTAACCCAGAAATTAAAGCCCTGCTCAACGTTGAAGACAGCCAGCAGCGTTATAAAACCATGCGTTCGTTGCTGCGCCAGAGCACTGAGTTTGAACCGCGCCGTCGTGAAGATGTCGATTGGGTTTTTTTAGTGGCTTTGCCTGCGCAAGCACGCCAAATCAAACCGACTCTGGCCTTTAACTTTGCCGCTGATCTTCCGGTTTATGCCACGTCACATGTGTTTTCTGGGGCGGTTAATCAAGAACGCGACCGCGACTTAAACGGCATTCGTTTCTGTGATGCGCCATGGTTGTTGCGTCATACCGAGTTGTATAACGAGGTGGAAAAATCAGTAAAAGGTGGGCAAGGAAGTTACGCTCGCTTATACGCGATGGGCGTGGATGCGTATCGTTTAATTGCTCGTGTGAAGCAATTAGAAGCCTTCCCCGAGAGCCAGATTTTTGCAACCACGGGGGCGTTAAGCTTGGATGATCAACGTCGTATTCATCGTAAAACCGAATGCACGCGCTTCCGCTCAGGTGAGCCGGTACAGCTTGCCGTAGAATAAATCGTTCAACACGGTGCCAGGCAAGGAGGCCAGACCATGTGGATACCTCGCAACAAGGCTAAGTCGAGTGCCAGTAAAGGCAAAACCGGCGCTAGCAGTCATCGTGCCGCAGGCGAACGCCGCGAATTAGACGCCGAAGAGTGGCTAATACAACGCGGCTTTGTGCCCATTACTCGCAATTACCGCACCCGTGGCGGCGAAATTGACCTGATCATGCGCGACGCCGATACCCTTGTGTTTGTGGAAGTCCGTTATCGTAAAACCACGGAACACGGCACAGGCGCAGAAACCATCACCTATCACAAGCAACAACGGCTGCGTCGTGCAGCTTTGCATTATCTGCAAAAGCATTTTGCTAACCGCGAACCGCCGTGTCGTTTTGATGTGATGTCGGGCACTGGTGACCCTGTGGTGTTCGAATGGATTAGCAATGCCTTTTAAACAGGTTGCTGAGTAAGCAAGCCTTTCTACCAATCGGCTTTTTCATTATGATGGCTGCCTGCTATTTCGGAGCTTTATTGTGCAAGATCGCATCATTAGCCACTTCGGCGCCAGTATCGAAACCAAAACATTAGCCGCTGAAGAGCTGCCGCCTTATATTGAGCACGCAGCACAAATTATGGTTAACGCCCTACTTAGCGGCGGCAAGATCTTATCGTGTGGTAACGGCGGTTCTGCCGGTGATGCCCAACACTTTTCTTCCGAATTACTGAATCGTTTTGAGCGCGAGCGTCCCAGTCTTCCGGCGATTGCACTATCGACCGATTCATCAACCATTACCTCCATCGCTAACGACTACAGCTATAACGAAGTGTTCTCGAAGCAGATTCGCGCCTTGGGTAACCCGGGCGATGTACTGTTGGCGATATCGACCAGCGGTAATTCGGCTAACGTAGTGCAAGCAATTCAAGCAGCTCACGAGCGCGATATGTTGGTGGTTGCGTTATCAGGTAAGGACGGCGGTCACATGGCATCGTTACTCACTGTTGATGATGCTGAAGTACGCGTACCCTCCAATGTAACAGCACGTATTCAAGAAGTGCATTTAGTCGTTATTCACTGCTTGTGCGATTTAATTGATTGTTCGCTATTTGGCGAAGAATAACGATTAAGCGACAACATCGAATAAAAAATGGCTGTCATCACAGCCATTTTTTTCGTCTAAAGAAGACTAAAAGTCCAACGGTTATCAGCAAGAATCCCCCCCATAAGACGGGGTAGCCCCACTTCCATTTAAGCTCCGGCATGTAATCAAAATTCATGCCGTAAACTCCGGCAAAAAAAGTCAGTGGAATAAAAATCGAGGCAAAAATGGTGAGCACCTTCATCACTTCGTTCATTTTGTTACTGACGCTGGAAATATATACATCCAACAAACCAGTTAAAATATCGCGGTAAGATTCTATCGAATCGATAATGCGCATAGAGTGATCAGCGACATCACGTAAAAAGATGTGGGTTTGCGTATCAATTAACTGAGTTTCGCTGCGCAGCATGGCGGAAAGCAGCTCGCGCACTGGAGCGACCTGACGACGCATGGTAATAATTTCGCGTTTTAATCTTTGAATGGTGTTGAGAGTGTCTTTATTCGATTGCGAATCCAGTAACTGATCTTCTATATCATTAATCGCGTCGTCGAGCGAATCAATCACCACAAAGTTTTGATCCACTACCGTATCTAAAATGGCGTAGGTTAAGTAATCGGCGCCGAGATTACGAAACCGACCTTTACTCGAATTTAACCGCGCTTGAATAGGATCAAATAAGGCATCGCGTTTTTCTTTAAAGGTAAAGACGTAGTCGTTAAGTACGATCAAACTGATTTGTTCGTATTCAACACTAAATTCGTTACGTTCGGCGGGCACCAGACATTTAAGTACGACGTAGAGGTAGTTGTCGTATTCTTCAAACTTAGGACGTTGATGAGTGTTTAAGATATCTTCCAACACAAGTTGGTGAATGCCAAATTCTTCGCCAATTTTTTCAATCAAATTTACGTCGGTTAAGCCTTCGATCACCACCCAAGTAATGCTCTTGCGCTCGCGATAGGCAAAGATTTCTTCCGTCGTAGTGGCGGTAATAGTGCTGATATCTTCCGGCGTGTAATCAACAAGGGTGATAAGGGAGTCCTCATGATGTCTATCACCCACATGAATCAAGCTGCCAGGGTGCATGCCCAATTTGTCGGACGGCTTACGAAGAGATTGCATCATGTTGTTACCCTAAAAACCTGTGGCAAGAATACTCTGTTATTCGCTTTTAACTCAAACAATCAGACAAACAAAAGCCACGCAGGGCGTGGCTTAGTTTAATCGTGTTGCAGGCTATTCATCTTTTAAGCGATTAATACCCAAGGCTTTTAGCGTGTACTTTTCATAAATAGGTTCACTAGAACCGGTTTTCATTTTATGGATAAAGTATTTTTCAAAGGCAATTTTCGCAACATGCACCCACTTGCCCTTTTTGAACCAAGTGACATTGCGCGGCGGAATTTGCGGAATCGCCACAAACGCTGCGCCGGTATCGCCCATATCAGCTAAGCATATGGCACTCCACGTAGCTTTTGTCATTGCCGGTTCGCCGGCCAAATCGGACTTTAGATTATGTGCAATAGCGGTCATCATAGATTCGATCATATAGCCAGTTTTTGGTGTGCCGGTTGGTACAGGAGTGACTTCGACCGGAGGAATGGCTACGCACACACCCGCCGAATAAATATTCGGATAAGTAGGGTTACGCTGATGTTCATCAATGATCACAAATCCTTTGGGATTACAGATTTCTGTCACCGCAGCAACGGGATCAACACCGGCAAATGATGGCAGCATCATCGAATGCTTAAACGCTAGTTCGTGTTGTTTTTTCAGCGAGCCGTCGTCACTTAATTCATCAACGAACATTATTCCCGCTTCGACTTTGGTGACCTGAGCATTGGTAATCCATTGAATATGACGGTTACGCAATTCACTTTCGAGCATGGATTTAGAATCCCCCACACCGCCTAAACCAAGATGGCCAATGTAAGGCTCGCTGGTCACATAGGTCATTGGAACTTTATCGCGTTTTTTACGGTTACGCAGTTCCTTATCAAGGATAAAGGCATATTCGTAAGCTGGACCAAAACACGAAGCGCCAGGCATAGCACCAACGATAACGGGACCAGGGTTTCGACCAGTGCTTTCACATCCTTAAAACAGATTTCGGCATGGTCGAGTACACAAACGGATTGGGTGTAGCCGCCATGTGGACCTGCGCCGTCAATGGCGGCAAAATTTAATTTCGGGCCAGTAGCAATCACGAGATAGTCATATACTTCGATGCGACCATCGGCAAGCGTGAGACTATTTTGTTTTGGATCAATCACAGTGACGGTTGCTGCGATAAATTCAATATTCTTTTTTGCCAGACACGGTGCGATAGGAAAGCTGGTATTTGGGCGTTCTCGCCAACCCACTGCGATCCAAGGATTGGAGGGAACAAACTGAAAGTCTTCACGTTCGTTGATAACGGTTACTTGGTGTTCACTGCCAATGGCTTCACGAATCTCGTAAGCCCCTGCCATGCCACCCGTTCCTGCGCCCAGTATAATAACCCGTGCCATAAACAAGTATCCTTCTGCTAACCACTTTAACTGCTAGCTCTAAGATTACTCCAATTCATCAAAATAACCATATAAGCATAAAGTATTATTGGGCCAAGGTTGCACAACTGGCGTCGATCTTCCCGTAGGCGAAAAAATATGACGCTGTACAAGGGACCGAGAGGTTCGGCGATTCAGGCTGGATTGCAGTGTGGGCAATTCGGTCGTTTGCCTAACTGCCAGCGTTGCCACTGACCTGCCTTGGCATCATAGGTGGTAAGCCATCCCGCTTGGGCTGCACCGAACGGTGATATTAAGCGCAACGCTTCAAGCGCCTGCATACTGCCGATGACTCCGACTAAGGGCGACAGAACACCCGTCTCGGCACAGCTAAGTTGTTGATCGTTTAAGCTGGGATATAAACAGCCATAACAAGGGCTAACAGAATTGCGCGGATCAAACACAGCGACTTGACCACTAAAACCAATCGCCGCGCCCGATACCCAAGGTATGGAATGCGTTAAACACTGGGTATTAATCGCGTAGCGAACGCTGGCGTTATCACTGCAATCCACCACCATACTAACGCATGATAGATTATTATGTAACCATTCCGAAGTCGCTCGAAGTGGGTAGGTTGCAACCACCACATCGGCGTTTAATTGCTGACAACGGGTTGCCGCTGATTCAACTTTACTGCGCCCAACGGCTGCCTGTTGATGGGCGATTTGGCGCTGTAAGTTGGAGAGTTCTACATGGTCGTCATCAACCAAGCTTAATTGACCGACACCAGCGGCGGCGAGATACAAGGCAACCGGCGAGCCTAAGCCACCAAGGCCAATGATCATAACGTGTGCATTTAATAACGCTTGCTGACCATCAATGTCGATGTCAGATAACAGTAGATGACGGCTGTAGCGTAACAGTTGATCGTCGTTCATGACTTAGCCTCCCGGTTCCCTATGGTCGCGTTAATCATCACCTCGCCAGCAACCGCCACTAATGCGCGGATGTCCAGCAAGATCAAGCTGGGTGTCAACTTTGGTAAAACCACGCGCGCGCAAGGCATTGCATACGGCACCGGCTTGTTCAAATCCATGTTCTAGCAACAGCCAACCTTCCGGATTTAAAAAACGCGGGGCTTGTTGAGCAATGGTGTAAATATCTGCCATGCCGTGATCGTCGGCCACCAACGCTGAACGAGGTTCAAACCGCACGTCACCTTCACTCAGATGAGGATCGATAGGATCAATGTAGGGCGGATTACTCACAATTAAGTCATACCTCCCCTGAACACTTGAAAACCACGAGCTTTGATTAAAGCTGACCTTTAACTGTGTTTTAATTGCATTGCGGTGAGCGAGCGCGACGGCCTCTGGATTAAAATCTACACCGCTCACAACCCAGTTGGGTTTTTCAGAAGCCAAGGCCAGTGCGATGGCTCCGGTACCGGTACCTAAATCAATCACCTTGGCATCATGCGGCAAGGTTAGATTCAGTGCCCATTCAACAAGGGTTTCGGTAGCGGGTCGAGGAATCAAGGTTGACGGCGCAACGTCGAGCACCAATGACCAAAACTCACGCTTACCCAGAATATAAGCAATGGGTTCGCCCAGTAGACGTCGCTGTAGCAGAGTATCGGCGGTAAGGCAGTGTGCCTTGCTGAGACGACGGTCACCCCAAGTATATAGGTAGGCCCTGTCTCTATCTAACACATGTCCGATAATTAATTCGGCATCAAGGCGTGGGCTATCCGTATGTTCCTTTAATTGGTCGCGCGCGGTAGTGATCCATGCCTCTACGGTAGCGAGGTTTACTGACGAACTCGTTTCGTGTGCTGTCATCAACCCCCCTCCGACATTTAGTTGCCTGCCATTTCTGCTAACAAGTTAGCTTGATGTTCGCGAATAAGCGGCTCAATGACTGGGGTCAAATCCCCCTGTACGATCTCGTCTAACTTGTACAAGGTTAGGTTGATACGATGATCCGTTACGCGCCCTTGAGGGTAATTATAGGTACGAATTCGCTCAGAGCGATCACCGCTGCCCACTAAGCTCTTTCGAGTGGCCGCTTGCGCTGCATGTGCCGCTTGTTTTTGCGCATCGCGTAAACGCGTAGCAAGAACCGCCATTGCCTTAGCACGGTTCTTATGTTGCGAACGCTCGTCTTGGCATTCCACCACCATACCCGTTGGCAAGTGGATGATACGAATCGCGGAGTCGGTTTTGTTCACGTGCTGACCACCAGCCCCTGAAGCGCGGAAGGTATCAATACGCAAATCGGCTTTATTGATGTCAATTTCAGCTTCATCTTCGATTTCTGGCATGACGGCGACGGTACAGGCCGACGTATGAATACGTCCTTGGCTTTCGGTTTCAGGCACACGCTGTACACGATGCGCGCCCGATTCAAACTTCAATCGCGAATACACGTCAATGCCGCTAATCCGCACGATTACTTCTTTATAACCACCGTGTTCGCCATCACTGGCAGTCATTAACTCACTGCGCCAGCCTTGAGTTTCAGCAAAACGGGTATACATGCGATACAGGTCGCCAGCGAAGATGGCCGCCTCGTCACCGCCCGTACCTGCACGAATCTCAACGATTACGTTGCGGCCATCGTCAGGATCTTTTGGTAACAACAGAATTTCGATTTCCGCTTCAAGGGTTTCTAGACGCTCGCGGCTAGTTTCAACTTCCTCTTCCCCCATAGCGCGCATATCAAGATCAGGATCGCTAGCCAGCGCTTTGGCTTCTTCTAGATTTTCCTGGGCGCGCTCGTACGCGGTGTAGGCCGCGGCTACCTCTTCCAGCTCGCTGTACTCTTTCGACAACGCACGGAATTTATCCTGATTCGAAATAATTTCAGGAGACGACAACAGGTAGCCGATTTCTTCGTAACGATCGCGAAGCTGTTCTAATTTTTGCAGTATCGAAGGTTTCATGAATTCAGTTATTTATCTCAGGGGTATCATCGCCATCCAGCTGAAACAGCTCGCGGCTCCAATCGAGTAATTCTAAACGCCCCTCTGCACCGGCTTTGCGTAAAGCGGTCATAGGACGATGCATTATTTTGTTGCCAAAGGTATGGGCAAATTGCTTCAGCACGCGTTCTGGATCTGCGCCGTTTTGCAGCTGCTTTAACGCTTTTTCCAGCTGTTCGTCGCGTAACGCTTCAATATGTGAACGCAAATCTGTGACTGTGTTCACCGCATCGAGCGCTTTTAGCTCGCGCATAAAATGTTCTACGCCCGCTAGAATTAACTCTTCGGCTTGTATCGCCGCATCTTCTCGCGAACGTACATTTTCTTCAATGATATCGCGCAGGTCATCAACGGTATAAAGGTATACATCCGCCAACTCGGCGACACCTTCTTCAATATCGCGCGGCACGGCAATATCGACCATAAACATCGGCTTATGACGACGTTTCTTCATTGCTTTTTCGACGGCACCTTTACCTAAAATCGGCAACGGGCTGGCCGTGGATGAAATCACGATATCGGCGTCGGCCAAAACATTGGGGATATCTTCGAGCAACACAGCTTCGGCATGAAACTCTTGTGCTAAGTTCTGAGCTCGTGCCAAGGTGCGATTTGCTAAGGTCATTTTTTTCACACCGGCATGGTGTAAATGACGCGCTACCAGCTCGATGGTTTCACCAGCACCAATCAATAGGGCGCGGCTGCTTCTCAAATCAGCAAAGATATGCTGTGCCATGCGCACAGCGGCAAACGCGACGGATACCGGATTTTGACCAATCGCAGTATCAGTGCGTACTCGCTTGGCTATCGAGAAGGTTTGACGAAATAAACGCCCCAACTCGGAACCTACGGTGCCGACGTCTTGCGCAACAGCATAGGCCGACTTCATTTGCCCGAGGATCTGTGGCTCTCCTAAGACAAGAGAGTCTAATCCACAGGCAACGCGCATGGTATGACGCACGGCTTCATCAGCAGCTAAGTTATAGAGTGCGCTCTCCATTTCATGACGAGCAATATTGTGATGCTCAAGTAGCCACTCGATGATTCGTGCGGGACCAGAATCCGCTGATGAGCAGTAAATTTCTGTACGATTACAGGTGGACAGGACGACGACTTCAGAGACCGAATCAAGCGCTTGGATAGTTGTTAACACCTGCGGCATACTGGCAGGATCAAATGCTACACGCTCGCGAACCGCGACAGGCGCTGTCTTGTGATTAATGCCGAGAGCCCAAATACCCATTATTGCGGCCAATTCTCCAGAGAGCTACTTAACGAAAACAAGCAACCCCAATTACAAAAGCGGCGATTATAAACGGCAGAAGCCCATTAACACTAATTTATCTAGGTTTATTGTTCGTCTAAACATATCTTTACCGCTGAAATCTTTGACTTAAATCGGTATCTGACTCTAAATAGCAGCAGAATCCATAGGTTTGTTATTCATATGTCTGACAATACAAGTGATCAGCGCTCACAACAGAACTCTTTAACGGTGAGCATGGCACAAAAAATACGCGCACCATGGCTAGTGTGTGCATTGGCTTTATCTACACTGCAGGGCTGTGCCAGCCTTCCTTCATCGCAGCAAAGTCATGGCGACGACGCTATCACCATTGAACAAACTATTGCCGCAGAGGAGCCGGTGTATCGGCCTATTCCTGCGCCAACGCTGTATTCTTTACTGGTAGCCGAAATCGCCGGCCAGCGTCAGCGTTATGATATTTCGCTCTACAACTATTTAGATCAGGCGCGAAAAACTCGTGATCCCGCCGTTGCCGAACGAGCCTTGCGAATCGCTCAATTTGTCGGCAGCGTGCCGCACGCCGTTGAAGCAGCCGGACTATGGCTAGAAAGCGATCCTAGGAATCCTGCCGCGCAACAAGCAGCAGCGCATTTAGCCATCGAGCAACATCGCTATAGCGAAGCCATGGTGCATCTCGAAAAGTTACTGCAACTCACGGGTATTAGTCAGTTCGATTATTTAGCAGCCACCACAGGCTCTGTTGGTGTTGAAGAACAAAGAGCCGTACTCAACGATCTTGAGATTTACAGCGAGCGCTACCCTACCGACGCCACACTGTGGTATGCGCGTGCCATTATGGAGCAAAATCTAAACCAGTTTGATACTGCGATTGAGCATATTAATTACGCCTTAAAGCTTGATCCTGACCAAGTGAGCGCAGCAATACAAAAAGGCCGTATTTTAGTCGCCACAGGGCACAATTCAGACGCGATCAAATGGTTGGCTAAAGTTCAAAAGAAGCATCCAGACAACAAACCTGCTGCGATACTGCACGCCAAGTTATTATTGCAAGAGCACAGTATTGAAGATGCACGGGATGCCTTCTTAGAGGTTAACGAACGCTTTCCTGATGACAGCTCGGTAATTTTATCCTTAGGTTTAATCGAGGAAGAACTGGGGAATATTGCCACGGCACGTGAACATCTGTTAACGCTAGTAGAGCGCCAACAATATTTAAATGAAGCGCATTTTTACTTAGGGCGTATTGCCGAAACTGAAACAGATCCTGAACTTGCCATTAGCCATTATGAGCAAGTCACAGAAAGCCGAGAATTCCTTCCTGCACATCTTAATGCCTCGCGTTTAATCAGTGATGAGCAGGGGCTAAATGCTGCAAGAGTTTATCTAAACGATATGCGCCGTGCGTATCCAAAAGAAAGCAGTAATCTCACGCGCATTGAAGTAGAGCTATTAAGTAAAGATGGCGAAAAAGAACAAGCGGTGAGCTTAATTAGTCATGCACTTGCCGCCGAACCCAATAATACTAATCTGCTGTATACCCGAGCCATGCTGGCCGAACAGTTAGAAAACTTTGATTTATTAGAAAGTGATTTACGCTATTTAATCAAATTAGAGCCGAATCACTCGGAAGCATTAAATGCATTAGGGTACAGCTTAGCCGATCGCACTGATCGTTTTGATGAGGCCCTATCCTTGATTCAGCGAGCATTAGAATTATCACCCAATAACCCGGCAATTATTGATAGCTTGGGTTGGCTGTATTTCCGTCAGGGTAATATGAAAGATGCTGGGCCGTTATTAAAGCGCGCTTTTGAATTAATGGAAGACCACGAAATTGCAGCACATTATGGCGAATATCTCTGGGCAATTGGAGAACAAGAGAAAGCTTGGAAAATATGGCAACAAGGTCTAAAGCAAAATCCTGAAAGCAGCATTATAAAGCGCACATTGGAGCGCCTAAACCTCGAATCACCCTCCTCTTAATATGATATTACCCCGCATAACATCGCTATTATGGCTGCTGATACTCAGCAGCCTTTCTGGTTGCGCAGTACTCATGCCGAGTCAGGGCAAAGACACACTGCAAGCCAACCTAGCAGAATTAAAACACTGGCAAGTACGCGGCAAGTTATCTGTGCGATCACCTGATGATAGTGTGACTGGCTATTTAGATTGGGATCAAAATAAACGCGACTATGATATTTATATCGCCGGCCCATTTGGCCAAGGCGCGACGCGATTAAGTGGCGTCCCACACTCAGCATCATTAACGCTGCCTGGCTGGGATGCGCCGCAATTCGCCGAATCACCAGAAGAATTAATGGAAACCTACATGGGCTGGAACTTCCCTGTTAGCGATATTCGCTATTGGGTAAAAGGCCAACCCAGTCCTAATGCCAAATCCTCCGCTGAATTTGATGAATACGGTTTATTAAGCGTATTACGCCAACATGGTTGGGAAATTCGCTACAGCCGCTACCAACAGCAAAACGGGTATTGGTTACCTAGCCTAGTTAAAGTAACTGGCCATGATTTCCGTTTTACTTTCTCTATCCGTGAGTGGACATTGCATGACTGATAGCGCTTGGCTTATTGTGCCAGCCCCAGCCAAACTGAATTTAATGCTGCATATTACCGGCCGTCGCGGCGACGGATATCACCATCTGCAAACCCTATTTCAATTCTTGGATTATGGTGATGAATTAGGCTTCAAAATACGGAACGACTCTAAGCTAACGCTATCACCTTCCATTGAAGGCGTAGAGTTTGAAGACAATCTTATTATTCGTGCCGCCCGCCATTTGCAGAAAATAGCCCCGCAGGATGTCGGTGCAGACATTCAATTAAACAAGCGACTGCCGATGGGCGGGGGCTTAGGCGGAGGCAGTTCAGACGCGGCAACGACCCTGCTCGCCTTGAATCATTTATGGGCCTTGAATCTCTCGTTAGAGGAATTAGCCGCTATCGGCTTGGGGTTGGGGGCAGATGTTCCTGTCTTTGTTATGGGCCAGTCAGCCTTTGCCGAAGGCGTTGGCGAGATACTCACACCCACACCGAATCTGACGGAACCTTGGTATCTAGTGGTGTGTCCGCAAGTGCATGTAAATACTGCAAAAATATTTTCACATAAGAGTTTGACAAGGGACACGCCCGCCATTAATATTCGCACCGCACTTGAGCAAGGGGGCAGGAATGACTGCCAAGCAATTGTCTCAATGCTGTATCCAGAAGTTGGTAACACATTGAATTTGCTAAATAAATTTTCTTTTGCTAAGATGACGGGCACTGGGGCTTGCGTATATTCAAGCTTCGGTTCTGAAGCAGAAGCTATCATAGTTTCTGGGCAGTTACCGGCTGGATACAAGGCCTTCGTGGCTAAGGGTGTTAATGTTTCACCCGCCCATAGGGTATTATTCAGACCGTCTTAAAGTTGCTGGGGTGTCGCCAAGTGGTAAGGCAACGGGTTTTGATCCCGTCATTCGCAGGTTCGATCCCTGCCACCTCAGCCAATTCTGATTGCATTCCATCATTAAATTTCAACATCAAAGGGGACTCCTGTGTCTAAGTTGATGGTATTTACCGGTAACGCTAATCCGGAGCTAGCTAAGCTCGTTGTTGAGCGTCTCGATATCCCCCTTGGCGAAGCCACTGTTGGTAAGTTTAGTGATGGTGAAATCACCATCGAGATTAATGAAAACGTTCGTGGTAAGGATGTGTTTATCATCCAGCCTACTTGTGCGCCAACGAACGATAACTTGATGGAAATCTTATTAATGGCCGATGGCCTTCGCCGCGCGTCAGCAAGCCGTATTACTGCGGTTGTTCCCTACTTTGGCTATGCCCGTCAAGATCGCCGCCCCCGCAGCGCCCGCGTACCTATCAGTGCTCGCGCCGTCGCTGACATGATGTCTGGTTCCGGTATCGACCGCGTACTCACTGTTGATCTTCACGCCGACCAAATACAAGGCTTCTTTGATATCCCAGTCGATAACGTCTACGGTTCACCAATCCTCATTGATGATATGGAACGCCAAGCATTTGAAGATCTAATCGTTGTATCTCCTGATATTGGCGGTGTTGTGCGTGCTCGCGCTATCGCCAAGCAGCTGAACGTGGATCTCGCAATTATTGATAAACGTCGCCCTAAAGCGAACGTTTCTGAAGTTATGCACATCATCGGTGACGTTACTGGTCGTACTTGTGTATTGGTTGACGACATGGTCGATACCGCAGGTACACTCTGCCTAGCCGCTAAAGCTTTAAAAGAATTTGGCGCGAAAAAGGTTGTCGCATACTGTACACATCCTGTACTATCCGGCCCCGCTATCGAGCGCCTAGCAAATGCAGAATTAGACGAATTAGTGGTAACAGATACCATTCCTTTGTCTGAAGCAGCAAAAGCGACGGGCACGATTCGCCAACTGACCATCGCTGGTCTGCTGGCTGAATCCATTCGACGCGTTAACAACGAAGAGTCAATCAGCGCGATGTTTCGCTAAGCGAACCCGCTAGTTTGATTTTTTGGCTATCAGGGTTGGTCGCAAACTCTGATGGTTCATATACCTATATTGAGGAATTACATTATGTCAGACGTATTCACATTGTCTGCTGAACTTCGCGAAGATGCAGGGAAAGGTGCGAGCCGCCGCCTGCGTCGCGAAAACGGCGTACCTGCTATTGTTTACGGTGGTAAAATTGATGGAAACGACCGTAATCCACAAACTATCATCATGAAAGCCAACGAATTGAACAAATTGCTAGAAAGCGAAGCGTTCTACAGCAGCGTTATTACGCTAAACATAGCTGGTAAAGAAGAACAGGTTATCCTGAAAGATCTTCAGCGCCACCCTGCTAAAAACATGATTTGGCACGCTGACTTCTTACGTGTAAGCAAAAACACTAAGATCAAAGCTCACGTTCCATTGCACTTCATCAACGAAGAAAACTGTGTTGGCGTTAAAACTGGCGGTGGCGTCGTTGCTCACCAATTAACTAGCCTTGACATCATCTGTAACGCTGGCGATTTGCCAGAGTTCATCGAAGTTGACTTGATTGCTCTTGAAGTTGGTGATCATATCCACCTAAGCGACTTGAAATTACCCAAAGGCGTTGAATCTTTGGCACTTTCTCACGGCGCTGAGCACGATACTTCTGTTGTTTCTATTGCTATGCCTAAGGGCGCAGCAACTGAAGAAACAGGCGACACGGCCGAATAATTCGACCGCGTTTGAAAGAAGCGGGGCGAGCCCCGCTTTTTTATTGTCCCGAAAGGCATAACTCCGGTAGGCAATCCGTTATGACGGCAGCTATTCAATTGATTGTTGGCCTAGGTAACCCAGGGGCCGAGTACGCACAAACCCGCCACAATGCTGGCGCCTGGCTAGTCGAGCGCCTCGCGCGTGCGAACAAGATTAGCCTCTCTCCCGATAAAAAATTTCATGGCCACATTGGCACAGGCACTATCGGCGGCAATACCTGCTGGTTGCTCATTCCGGCTACCTATATGAATCTTAGCGGTAATGCTGTGCAGGCACTCGCCTCCTTCTACCGTTTAACACCAGAGCAAATATTGGTCGTTCATGATGAGCTGGATCTTGCTCCCGGCGTTGCTCGCTTTAAAAAAGGCGGAGGCCACGGTGGACAAAATGGCTTGCGTGACATCATCACTAAGCTCGGCAATAACAAGGAGTTTCATCGCTTACGCATAGGCATTGGCCATCCGGGCGATAAAACCAAAGTAACTGGGCATGTTTTAGGCCGAGCTAGCAAGACCGAACAGCAGGCGATAGACGCGGCTATCGACGAAGCACTGGCTGTTATCCCTGATGCCATTAACGGTGATTTACCAAAAGCCATGAATAAACTGCACTCTTTCAAGGGTTAAACCTGCACTGCGATAGTGTTGGCGAGCGCGAATGGGTAGAATACCCAGCAAAATTTATACGAATCTGACAGGATACCTTTATGGGCTTCAAATGCGGCATCGTTGGCTTACCCAACGTCGGCAAATCGACCTTGTTCAATGCGCTAACCAAATCGGGTATCGCTGCCGAGAACTTTCCGTTCTGCACCATTGAACCAAACTCAGGCATAGTAGCTATGCCAGACAAACGTTTGGACGAGCTGGCTGAGATCGTAAAACCAGAACGCGTGGTGCCAACCACCATGGAATTCGTCGATATTGCCGGTCTTGTTGCAGGCGCGTCTAAAGGCGAAGGCCTGGGTAACCAATTTTTGGCTAACATCCGTGAAACTGATGCCATTGCACACGTAGTACGTTGTTTTGAAGACGAAAACGTTATTCACGTTGCCAATAAAGTTAACCCAGCTGACGATATCGACATCATCAATACCGAACTGATCTTGGCTGACTTAGATTCTTGTGAAAAGCAGCTACAGCGTATTGCTCGTATCGCGAAAGGCGGCGATAAAGACGCCGTTGCGCAAAAGAACTTACTTGAGCGTTTGATTCCTCATTTCGAAGCCGGTAAAACGGCCCGCATGATCGAACTTTCTGATGATGAAAAGCGCGCCGTGCGAACTTTCCATCTGCTAACGATCAAGCCAACCATGTACATCGCCAACGTCGCCGAAGATGGTTTTGAAAACAATCCCCACCTCGACCTAGTCACTGCCATTGCAGCATCGGAGGGCGCTTCGCTTGTTGCTGTATGCAATAAAATTGAAGCTGAAGTGTCCGAGCTTGATGACGAAGACAAAATGGAATTCCTTGCCGAAATGGGTATGAATGAACCAGGGCTTGATCGTGTTATTCGTTCGGGCTATGAACTTCTTGGCTTACAAACCTATTTTACTGCAGGCGTAAAAGAAGTTCGCGCTTGGACCATCAAGGTTGGTGATACCGCTCCGCGCGCTGCAGCGGCAATCCACACCGATTTTGAGCGTGGGTTCATTCGCGCGGAAGTCATCGGTTACAACGATTTTATTCAATATCGTGGTGAATCTGGTGCCAAAGAAGCCGGTAAATGGCGCTTGGAAGGTAAAGAATACATCGTTAAAGATGGTGATGTTGTGCACTTCCGCTTTAACGTTTAGGCCGCATCCAAGTCCAAACTAAAAGTGCCTATTCAAAAAAGCGCTTTCTAAATCCATTATTAGAAGCGCTTTTTTGTCGAATCTACCCCTTGTTGCTAAATCATGAACAATAAGTTGCCAATTCACTCATCTACTTCATTTTAAAGCTATAGTAGAGTAGCTGTACCTCCCCCCTTCTTGTAAAAGATTTTTATGACATTGCCACTCCCTCTTCTATTGGCACTACTCTCTGCCATAGCGCCACTGGCCATCGACATGTATCTACCAGCAATGGCGCAGATGGCAAGCAGTCTCGACAGTGATATTCACCACGTTGAATTATCCGTCAGCACCTTTCTATTGGGCTTTGCCACTGGTCAGATTATTGGGGGACCATTGTCTGATCGCTATGGTCGAAAGCCTGTCATCATTGCTGGTTTAACTATATTTTCTATCGCCAGCTTAACCTTATCCATGACGACGTCTTTACCTAGTTTGCTAATTTTGCGGGCATTTGAAGCGCTTGGTGGTGGCTTAGCCACCGTCAATTCTACCGCTATTGTCCGTGATCGCTTCGACGGCAAAGACATCGCCAAAGTGCTTTCTATGGTTGCTATGATCATGATGACAGCGCCCTTGATTGCACCAATGCTTGGATCTCTCATCATCAGTTTTAGCAATTGGCGTAGCATATTTATGCTGCTAAGTGTGTACAGTGCTTTAGTGATGATTCTATTGGTATGGTTGCTACCGGAAAGCCACCCACCTCACCGTCGCAGTCGCGGCAAACCTTGGGTTGGCTACGGTGTCGTATTGCGCCATAAAGTTGCTCGTCGTTTTATTCTTACGCTGGCATGTGCTTACAGCGGTATGTTCATCTTCATTACCGCATCGCCCTACTTGTACCTCGATTACTTTGAGCAATCGGCAGCACAGTTTCCATGGCTTTTTGGTGCCAACGTCGTGGTGATTATGCTTGTTAACCGGGTCAACGTGTTATTACTTAACCGCTTTAAGCCTATTGATCTCATTACCAGCGGAATTTCTATTCAAGTTCTGATGAGCTCCATTCTTCTCACGTTAAGCCGTTACTTTCCTGATGCTTTCACGCTGTGGACCGTTCTGCCGCTGATGATGACTTACGTTGGCGCGCTCGGTTTAATTTCTGCCAACTCAATGGCCACGGTACTGCAGTATTTTCGCGATGTCGCTGGTTCGGCAACGGCACTCATTGGCGTCATGCAGTTTTGCGGCGGTGCAGCTTTCGGCTTATTGTGGGGACAATTACACGACAATACGCCTGTGCCTATGATGGCCATGATGTCCCTGTCTGCTTTCTGTGCTTTCGTCGCCCTGATGGCAGCAAGGTATTCACAAGAAACACACGAAGCGACCGCAACATAATTAACTCACCGATGAATAACGACTCTGTCTTAACTTAATAAAGTTAAAACAGACTGATCTATATTTGAAACCAATTGTCGCTTGACAGCCAGCTACTAGATAAACAGAATGAACGTTCATTCCGATAGTTGTCAATGGTATGGACAAGCGCGAACAAATTCTTGAGGCTGCAGCCAATCTGATTGCCGAGTATGGACTCCAGTCCTCTCCTGTATCCCAAGTTGCGAAAATAGCCTGTTGCGGTACCGGTACTATTTATCGTTATTTCGAAACCAAAGAATCTCTTATTGAAGAGTTGTTCGTGTTAGTACTACAGCGACTCACCAGTGCCTGCTTGCAAGGCGATGATAGTAGTCAGGCTACCGAATGGCGCCTAAAGCATATTTGGGCCAACAGCTACAACTATCTGCATAACAACCAACGCGACTGTGTATTGTTGGATCATTTGACCGCATGCCCGTCAATTAGTGAAGAAGTTCATGCAGCAGCACTGAAGAAAATCTATAGCGTTTTATTTACCTTGCTTGACCAAGGTAAAGCGGATGGGATTATCAAAGACTTACCCAATGAAGTGCTAGCGACATTTGCTTATGGCGGCTTAGCCACTATTGCCAAAAAGAGCCGGGTCACTCCGCAAATGATGAGTGACCCGATAAATAACGATCTGCTAACTCAGCTGTGCTGGGATGCAATTCGAGTTTGATAACGACGAACTTAAAGAAGCACCAAATAAACAAGGGGACGATCAATGGCGAGCGCACATACCGAACAGTTCAGCAATTCTGAAAGAGCCAATGGCTTGCTAGTACAAAGCACAGAAGCGCCTAACCACAAACACACTGGTTTTTTTGATGTTATTTCTCAGCTGGCTTTAACGCAAAAGCGAAACCGCCAGCGCAACAGTGAAAAAGCAGCACGCTGAACACTGACGTACAAATAAAAATCCCGGCGAATTCGCCGGGATTTTTTTAGTGGATGATCGCCCCCTCGCCGGTATCACTGTCGGCGAACGCCGGCAATAATGCATAGGCTCGATTTACAATCAAAACACTATGATCTGGTACAAGACATTCATCACCATCTTGAATGTTCTCTAATAAAATACAGGTCATATCGATTGAATCCATCCCCACCACAATCGCCATTACAAACCCATAACGGGTGTTCAACGCAACTAAATCACCAATTTCAAATTCTTCTCGTTCAGTAATGAAATCTTCCCCAACAATGTCATCGCTAGGCCATGGTGTTTTGAAGCGCGCCAATGCAACCAGTTGGACTATTCCCTGAACAACGCCGTCATTGATATCGAGCGTGATGCCCTCTTCTTCACCGTCACCATCATCGGAAATGCGATCTAATAAACTTAAAAACAAGTCGGAATCGTCATCGGACCAACGAAGATCCACGGCGTGACGATTTGAGCGACGAGATTGAAAACAGACATCCACTGGGAACTCTGAAGCGGGTTCACCATCGGCGTTTGATGGCATTAATAAACTAACGATCTCAGTACCGTTAGACTCGGCGTCTCGGATACGCCAAAACAGGGGCTGCATCTCTGCATTCATTGGGGTAACTCCTTATTCACCAGAACCGGGGGTTATGCCAGAACCTTATAGAGTTATTCAGAGGTTCATGCGGCAGTAAATACGATGGATCTCCTCTTTTGCACCTGCGTACTTGTTATATAGCAAGGCTTAACAAGCCTGACAAGTCTTGCGCAAAAGGTAAATCTTCTAGCGAGGTTAAAAGTGCGACAATGACTAGCGTTACGCAGCCGCCATTGTGGAGCTGCGCAATACCTCCAGGAATTAGTCGTTATCTCGTGGTGGAAAGCTCATTACTGGAAACGGCGTTACATTCGAACCATCCCCCTTACTGACTTTAGGCGTGCCTTCTTTCTCAACCTCATCAATGCGAATGATGGAGTTCATTGGAATAAAGGTACGCTTTACGTCGGCGAACGTTTCTTTCAACTTTTCTTCTTCCGAATCGAGTTCGCCTTGAGCGCCTTCACCAAACAATAGCTGTTCGACTTCGATAAATCCGTACAACTCACTTTGGTAAATGTAGCTGGCGTAAATTTCGAAAATATCGCCCTGCTGCTGGAAAATAATACGGTAGGTGGGTTCGCTAGGTGTACGAGTTGTCATGAGGTCACTATCAAAATCGCCGTCAGCCTATCTGACGGGCGCGGCAGTATAACACGACTAAAGCCAGCAATACTGGCGAAGACGTGATCAGGCACAGTATAATACCCCCCTTTTAAGAAGAACTGCGACATACCCTTACATTATGTAATGGCACGCATGTAACTCGAGGCGATCTGCACCGCATGACTGAGCAAGTTAAAAAACTCTACATCAAAACCCACGGCTGCCAAATGAATGAGTACGACTCATCACGCATGGCCGATATGTTGGGCGAAAGTCATAAAATGGTGATTACAGATAACCCAGAAGAAGCCGACGTTATTCTACTCAACACCTGCTCTATTCGCGAAAAAGCTCAAGAGAAAGTGTTTCACCAGTTGGGCCGCTGGAAAGGTCTGAAAAGTAAAAACCCGAACGTAAAGATCGGCGTTGGCGGCTGTGTAGCCAGCCAAGAAGGCGATGCCATTATGAAACGTGCACCATTCGTTGATATGGTTTTCGGCCCGCAAACCTTGCACCGCTTGCCGGATATGGTGAATAAAGCAAATAACTCGATTCAGGTGGTTGATATTACGTTCCCTGAAATCGAGAAATTCGATCATTTACCGGCGCCAAAAGTAGAAGGCTGCACTGCGTTTGTTTCTATCATGGAGGGGTGTTCTAAATACTGTACTTTCTGTGTTGTCCCATATACCCGTGGCGAAGAAGTCAGTCGCCCATTGGCCGACGTCTTAAAAGAAGTTCAATCACTGGCCGATCAAGGCGTGCGCGAGGTTAACTTGCTCGGACAAAACGTTAACTCTTATCGCGGCGATACCGACGATGGTGACTTTGCAGATTTAGCTGAGTTAATTACGCTCGTTGCTGACATTGATGGCATTGATCGAATTCGTTTCACCACCTCCCATCCGGTCGAGTTCAGCGATAGTCTGATTAATGTGTATGCCCAAGTACCTGAGCTGGTGAGTCACTTACACTTACCGGTGCAAAGCGGTTCAAACCGCATTTTGAGTGCCATGAAGCGCGGTCATGAAATTGACCTGTACATCGATAAAATCGAACGTTTACGTAAGCTGCGCCCAGATATCTCGATTTCATCCGACTTCATCATTGGCTTCCCTGGTGAAACTGAAGAAGACTTCTTTGATACCATGAATCTGATTAACCAAATCGGCTTCGATACCTCATTCAGCTTTGTTTACAGCGCCCGCCCGGGCACCCCGGCAGCTGAATTACCAGACGAGACACCTGAATCACTCAAAAAAGAACGTCTACAAATCTTACAAACTCGCATTATTCAAAGCGCAGCTCAGATCAGCCGCCGCATGGTTGGTCGTGAAGAAACCATCTTAGTCACCGCTGTATCACGCAAAGATCTGGGTGAACTTTCCGGCCGTACTGAAAACAACCGCGTGGTGAACTTCCGTTCTGACGACCATTCTTTAATCGGTAAATTTGTCCGTGTGAAAATTGATGATGCGTATCAGAACAGCCTACACGGCCTACTTCTAAACCCTGAATTAGCTTACTGACATCAACCATTCAACTTGTATTTCCCTTACTTAGTCTCCAAGTTGAAGGTTAAGTAGGGATTATCACAGAGGTTACTTTGACAGAAACACACAGCAGCGAATCTGAAACGGCTCCGAGCCAGCACACCTTAAGTTTCACTTTAGAGCCTGACGATGCAGCACGCCTTGCCAATTTGTGCGGTAATCTCGACAGCAATCTAACGCACATCGCCGAACACTATGAATTGTCGATCTACAACCGCGGCAATCGTTTTCAGCTAGAAGGCAGTGTCAGCAAGGCTAAGCGAGCAGCTGCTTTGCTGCAAAAATTGTATAAAGAAACCAACAACGGCACTGAAATCAGTCCCGATCTCGTACATCTGTATTTACAAGAGGACAGCAGTCGCACCAATCAGCGTGGCAAACGTAGCTACGACGCCGATAAAGATTTGATCAAAACGCCACTAGCCGTTATCAAAGCTCGTGGTGCTAATCAACATGAATATCTTGAGCGTATTCGTGAGTTCGATATCAATTTTGGTATTGGCCCTGCGGGCACGGGTAAAACATACCTTGCCGTAGCGGCCGCTGTAGAAGCTTTATTGCGTGACGAAGTAAAACGTATTTTGTTGGTGCGCCCCGCCGTTGAAGCCGGTGAGAAGCTTGGTTTTTTACCGGGCGATTTAGCGCAAAAAATCGACCCATATCTGCGTCCACTATACGACGCCCTATACGAAATGCTGGGCTTTGAACAAGTCGCCAAATTAGTGGAACGTAATTCCATCGAAATCGCGCCTTTGGCTTATATGCGTGGCCGGACACTGAGCCACTCATTTGTTATTCTCGATGAAAGCCAAAACACCACCAAAGAACAAATGAAAATGTTCTTAACGCGTATTGGCTTTGGTTCAAAAGCCGTTATTACCGGTGACGTTACTCAGGTTGATCTACCTCGTGGCGTATACTCTGGCCTCAAGCATGGCCTTGAAGTACTCGATGGCGTGCAAGGTATTGGCGTTACACGTTTTGCCAATAAAGATGTTGTTCGTCACCCACTGGTACAGCGTATTGTCGATGCCTACGATCGTTTCGATAAAAAAGCCGATGATGCCGACACACTCGCAGACAAACAAACTAGCGGTGACACGCAATGATGCTGCAGCTCGAGGTACAGCTTGGGGACAAATTAGAAGACAGTCCCGAGCTTCCTAGTAACGAACAATTTCAACTCTGGGCTGAAGCGGCAATCGCCAACCGCACGGATTTTGCCAACCCTGAGCTAACGATTCGATTAGTCAACGAAGAAGAAAGCCAAACACTAAATCATGAATATCGCGGTAAAGATAAACCAACCAACGTGCTATCGTTCCCGTTTGAAGCGCCGCCACAAGTTCCTATCGAACTTCTTGGCGACTTGATCATTTGCACCGAAGTGGTGAAACGCGAAGCGGAAGAACAACACAAGACACTAGAAGCCCATTGGGCTCATATGGTTATTCACGGCTGCTTGCATTTGCTCGACTACGACCATATAAATGATGACGATGCCGAGTTAATGGAAGGCCTAGAACGGCAAATACTCGGTAACTTGGGATATCCCGATCCTTACTTGAATGAGGCAACATGAGCGAAGACCGATCGAGCAGCCAGCCCAGAAGCTGGCTGGAGCGAATCACTGATGTATTCTCTGACGACCCAAGAAACCGTCAAGACATCAAAAACATAGTTCGTGAAGCCGCCGAGCGCAGCATTGTGGATAGCGAGACCCTCAATATTCTTGAAGGGGCTTTGCAAGTATCCGACATGCAAGTGCGCGACATTATGATTCCTCGCTCGCAGATGATTTCAATCAATGTCAGCGAATCTATTAAGAATTATCTCCCCAGCATTATCGAATCCGCCCACTCGCGCTTTCCGGTTATGGGGGAAGGCCAAAATGAAGTCGTCGGTATTTTATTAGCCAAAGACCTACTGCCTTTGGTGCTAAAAAATAATTGCGAAGACTTTCGCCTAGAAGACTTTCGGCTAAAAGACGTTCTACGACCAACAACCTTTGTACCTGAGAGTAAGCGTCTTAACGTACTACTGCGTGAATTCCGTGCGACTCGTAATCATATGGCGATTGTGGTTGATGAATTTGGTAGTGTTGCAGGCTTAGTCACCATTGAAGATGTACTCGAACAAATTGTTGGTGATATTGAAGATGAGCACGACTTCGATGAAGAAGACAGCCTAATCAAAGAAGTTGAACCCGGTATTACCGTGGTGAAAGCCCTGACTCCGTTAAATGACTTTAATGATCATTTTAAAACACGCTTTCCTGATGAAGACTTCGACACCATCGGTGGAATCGTAACCCACCATTTTGGCCGCGTCCCCGAATGCAACGAAACCATTCGCATTGATGCGTGGATGTTTCGTGTTATTAACGGTACCAGTCGTCAGATTAATTTACTTGAGGTCACGCCTGTGGGCGAAGAATAGCCAGTGCCAACCCTGAGTTTACGTCTTGCCTATTTAATCGCTCTTATTTCTGGGACAATTTTTCCTTTAGGGTTAGCCCCTTTTTTTTGGTGGCCAGTCCAACTGTTAAGTATTGCCGGTTTAGCGCTCACACTTCCTTCTGCCAATTCAGCTCGTCAGGCATTTACTATTGGCTGGTGTTACAGCTTTGGGCAATTTACCACTGGAGTGTCTTGGATTTATGTATCAATACACAGCTTCGGTGGCACACCGATTTGGTTAGCCATACCTATGGTGGGTATTTTCACCGCTTTTTTAGGCTTACTACCCGCTGTTTGGTTTGCACTGCGCCAGTATTTAACCGGTAACACACTCGCTTGGCTGACACTACCCGCATTTTGGTTGCTGCATGAATGGTTTCGCAGTTGGTTTCTTACTGGCTTTCCGTGGCTATTTGCCGGAGAAGGTCATGTCGATACCTGGTTATCCGGATGGGCTCCCATCATAGGCAGCTACGGTATTTCGTTTATCGTGGTGTTAACCGTCACTATGACGCTCGAAGCACTGCGCCAACGTCAGCCATTATTTTTGCTCATTCTAATGTTATGGCCAATTGGCTTGGCCTTGCAACATACTCAATGGACGAAAATAGAGGGCAACATGAGCGTCGCCGCCGTTCAAGGTAACGTGAATCAAAACGATAAATGGTCACGCCAAGAAATCCTTCCAACGATTGAGAAATATCAAAATGCGAGCGAGCCATTGCTCGGCATCGATCTTATTTTATGGCCAGAAACAGCAATTACTTTATTTCTCGATCAATACCGCCCACACATGAAACGATTCGGTGATGAAGCGAAGGATAAGGGCAGCACAATTATTACCGGGATTCCTTATCGTTATACATCGGCTACACCACTTGCCGGTGAATTTCATAACAGCGTCGTGGCCTTTGGTGTGGGTAGCGGTATTTATCACAAACAGCGACTGGTTCCTTTTGGTGAATACGTACCGCTGGAAAAATTAATTCGCGGCTGGATACCTTTTTTTGATTTAGAGATGTCGAGTTTTCTCGAAGGCCAACCTGACCAGCCGCCCTTACTGGTGCCAATCATAGGTAATGGTGGCAATGAAGAGTTAGCCCTTATTGCTCCCTTTATTTGCTATGAAATTGCTTACGCCGATTTAGTAGCACACAATGCCAAAGAAGCTGATTTACTGGTTACCGTTAGTAATGATGCTTGGTTCGGTGATTCATTGGGGCCGAAACAACATATGGCTTTAGTGCGCATGCGCGCGCTGGAAACTCAACGCTATATTTTACGCTCAACCAATACCGGTATTACGGCATTGGTTGATGAACGCGGTCATTTTGTTGAGCGTATAGCGGTTAATGCTGAAGGTGTTCTAACCGGTATGGCTCAACGCCGAAGTGGTATCACGCCTTACATGTTGTGGGGAATTTGGCCGATATTAGGACTGTCTTTTTTGATTACACTGGCAGCCATATGGCAGCGCCGCCGAGCGCAAGCATTATGAAAGCTGCGACATACTAATAATATCTAAGCCATTTTTTAATGGCGAAGATATTAGCCGAGGCTCAGGCGGTAATGTTTCTAAGTACTGACGTAATGGCTGAGTCAATCTTGCCATGTAGGCCAAATAATTACTGATTATTAATTCGACATCAACCCCTTCTTCTCGCGCTGTATACAACAACTTAACTTGATGATTTAGATGCGCTTTAACATCAATTAATTCAAATAATTTTTCTGTTAGTAATAAGCGAATTCGGCGTGAGCTAGTTGACGATGCTTTTAGTACTAAATTATCGCTAGCTGCCATCAAGCTATCGGTTACATCGACTTCGAGGCGAGCTAAAATTTTATTGTCCACACCATTATTAACTGTTGCGTACATCTCTTGTACTAAACTCGCTGTGCGTCCATATTCTACAGAAGAGCCCGTTTCAAAGCCCCTTAGCATGGCTAAACGCATCCCCATCGGCACGGCTTGGTTAAACAGTTCTAATCCTGATATAAGCAAACGTCCGCCCAACTCCAATTCAGGAATACGATACAAGTTATCAAGAAAATCGAGACCAGCATCTTGCTCAATATCGCCAATGCGAATACCTGAACCTTGCACACTATGAATAATATTCATACGACCTAACGTTCGCAGTGCCATACGCAAAGAGGTTCGGTCAACTCCTAACCGCTCAGCAAATTTACGCTCTGGAGGTAATTGATCTCCTGCTTTTAAATCACGGATGAAAATAAGCGAAATAATAAGATCAGCAAGCTGATCAGGCAGTGTTTTTGTCATTATTATTATCATTATTATTAAGGTGAAATCGTAACTTAGTCTCGCTAAAAAAGTTATCAAGCGCAAGCCACTGATTAAATTACCCATGTGTACTGGAGCAAAAATGTACAGATGCCTTGCATATACTCTAGATAGACAGTAGTATTTGACATATTGGTTTATCCAATTTTGAGAATGCACACTATTCAGCCGCAGCGGGCAACTTCCGTTGCGGTTTTTTTTTTGCCTAGCCGCAGTAGCCCGTTACACTAGGCGGCTACTTTTATTGAAAATGATCTCACATGGCTAAATTGCTCTTTCGTTTGAACGGCGTCATTGACGACGAAGCGGATGATGTCCGTACTTTACTCGCAGACGCAGACTTATCGGTATACGAAACCCACGCTGGACGCTGGGGATTGTCAGTTGCAGCTATCTGGATACGCGACGAGAACGAATATGAAGTCGCTCGTGCGATTATTAATGCTTACCAGCAATTGCGATATGAAAAGATCAGAGCCGAACCGCAAGAGACCATAGGCGAGCGAATTGGAAATAAACCGGCCAGTGCCCTACTCACGTTAATTGCCGTAGCAGCAATAATCGGGTTAACCATAGGACCGTTTCTAACAGTGTTTAAATAAATTCAGATCTGACAGCACAATCGTGTATTCAGTTAAGTGCATCTAAACGCTGTTGAATGGCGACCACGATAGGGTCATTAGCTTCAGGAAAGGTAAATTCGTTTAAGCGCAAATAATGTACCCAGCGCACTTCTTGGCCTTCTGCCCCATGTGCCAGCAATGCATCATTCATATTGGCTTCGATCCAACAAACATCAAGCAACACATGCTTATCCGGATATTCAAAAGGAATCTTCATCAAGGAGGTAATGGCACTTAGCGCAACCGGCAGAGCCACTTCTTCATCAAGTTCACGTACCAAGGCCGCTTCTACGGATTCATCCGCTTCCACTTTGCCGCCAGGAAATTCCCAGCGGCCACCTTGGTGTTTATCGTCGGGACGGCGTGCAATCAAAATATCTTGATCGTTCACCACCACAACGGCAACGGCTACGTGAACTTGTTTCATTACGAACGGTAATTAGCGTTAATCGTTACATATTCGTGCGACAAATCCGTCGTCCACAACGACTCAGTCACGTCACCACGACCTAAGACAATACGAACGGTAAACTCCGACTGCTTAAATACCGCGGCGCCAGCAGCCTCAGTGTAGCTTTCGCAACGACCGCCATCCTGCACAATGTGCACATCTTCGATGTATATCTGCACGCGATCCAAATCGAAATTCTGCACCCCCGAACGACCGACTGCAGCCAAAATACGACCCCAGTTAGCATCAGAAGCAAACATGGCTGTTTTAACTAACGGCGAATGCGCTACGGTGTAAGCAACCTCCAACGCTTCTTTTTGACTGGCCGCTTCATCGACTTGAATGGTAACGAACTTAGTCGCACCTTCCCCGTCACGAACGATGGCTTGTGCCAGAATTTGAAAGGCTTCTTTTAACGCTGAGTGTAATTCTAACGCCGCAGGACTATCAGCCTTGTCGATCACCACGCCACTTTGACCCGTCGCAATCAACATGCACGAGTCGTTAGTGGAGGTGTCGCCATCAATCGTGATGCGATTAAACGAACAATCGGCAAGTTCTTTACACCATTGCTGCAACACGTCTTGGCTGACGCCAGCATCGGTTGCGATATAAGCCAACATGGTCGCCATGTTCGGCATAATCATGCCCGCACCTTTGGATATACCCGTGATGGTTGCCTGTTTACCTTCGATGGTAATTTCACGGCTGTAACCTTTTGGCAGCGTATCTGTGGTCATGATGCCTTTCGCAGCACGAGCCCAGTTATCTTCCGCTAGGTTTTCTAACGCCGCAGGAATACCGCGTTCAAACGCGGCCATATTTAATGGCTCGCCAATCACACCGGTAGAAAATGGTAAAATACCCTCAACTGTAACGCCCGTTGCATTTGCCAACATATCGCAGCTCACTTCTGCGTTGCGGAATCCTGAAGGCCCCGTACCCGCATTGGCATTACCCGTGTTAATTAATAGATAACGCGCAGATGTTGCCGCCATATGTTTGCGACATAACTGAACAGGGGCTGCACAAAAGGCATTAGTAGTGAATACACCTGCCACACTACTACCCGGCGCCAATTCTAAAATCACCATGTCGTCACGATTCTGATAACGCACAGCCGCCTGAGCAATACCTAAACGAACCCCTTTTATTGGGCGAAAGTCTTCAAATACAGTGAAGTTTACAGCCATTTTCTTTTGCTACGCCTTATGACAATTTGCCATGACAATGTTTAAATTTTTTGCCTGAGCCGCAAGGACACGCATCATTACGACCAACTTTTTGTTCATCACGAACATATGGCTGTGCCGGTTTCTCGTCGACATCATTGCCATTGCCGCCATCACCTTCAATTACCGTTGCAGCGTCATGTCGATAACTCGCGCGCGCCGCTTGCGCAGCCGCTTCAACGCGACGTTTTTCTTCAAGCTCACGCACCTCTTCTTCTTTGCGCACTTTGACGTGTGAAAGAATGCGGATAGTGTCGTGCTTAATATTTTTCAATAACTCTTGAAATAAGCCAAATGACTCACGCTTGTACTCTTGTTTAGGGTTCTTCTGGCCATAGCCACGCAAGTGAATCCCTTGACGCAGGTAATCCATAGTCGCCAAATGCTCCTTCCATAGATTATCCAGCACCTGCAACATGACTTGACGCTCGAATTGGCGCATAGCGGCGGCGCCAACTGTGTCTTCTTTTTCAGTATAGGCTTCGCTAATAGCCGTCAAAATGCGCTCACGAAGAGTTTCTTCGTAAAGCTTTTTATCATCATCCAACCACTGTTGTATGGGCAATTCCACATCAAACTCAGCACGTAAGTGGCGCTCTAAACCTCCGATATCCCATTGCTCAGCCAAACTTTGTGGCGTGATAAATTGATCAATCGTATCACTTACCACATCAACACGAATGCTATTTATGATGTCGGAAATATCGTCCATTGCCATTAGATCATTACGCTGATTATAGATCACACGACGTTGATCGTTCGCTACATCATCGTATTCTAATAGTTGCTTACGAATATCAAAGTTACGCCCTTCCACTTTGCGCTGCGCTTTTTCTACTGCATTGGTAACCATGCGATGTTCAATCGACTCACCATCTTTCATACCCAATGCTTGCATCATGCCGCGCATACGCTCAGACATAAAAATACGCATTAGGTTATCTTCAAGACTGAGGAAGAAACGCGTAGAACCGGCATCACCTTGACGACCAGCACGACCACGTAATTGATTATCGATACGACGAGACTCATGTCGCTCTGTACCTATGATGTGTAAACCGCCGGCTTCTAAAATCGCATCATGGCGTTTTTGCCATGCAGCTTTAATTTCGGCAATTTGCGTATCCGTAGGGTTTTCTAGGGCAGCAACTTCCGATTCCCAGTTTCCCCCCAACATGATGTCAGTACCACGACCAGCCATGTTGGTAGCAATGGTAACCGCACCCGGACGACCAGCCTCGGCAATGATCTGAGCTTCACGCGCATTTTCTTTCGCGTTTAACACATTGTGTGGCAATTTCGCTTTTTTCAGTATGTCTGAAATATATTCGGAAGAATCAATCGAAGCCGTACCCACCAGAACTGGACGGTTTTGTGCGACTACTTCGCGAATCTCTTCAACAACGGCATCGTATTTTTCTTTACGCGTAGCGTAAATAACATCATTGTAATCAATACGTTTAACTTCTTTATTGGTAGGAATAACAACAACATCTAAGCCGTAAATTTGATGAAACTCAAAGGCTTCTGTATCTGCCGTACCTGTCATACCTGATAGTTTTTCATACAAACGGAAGTAGTTTTGGAAGGTTGTTGACGCTAATGTCTGGCTTTCTGCTTGAATGGTTACGCCTTCTTTTGCTTCAATCGCTTGATGCAAACCTTCGCTCCAACGACGACCCGGCATGGTACGGCCAGTGTGTTCATCTACAATTACGATTTGATTGTTCTGAACAATATAGTCGACGTTCTTCTGGTAAATAGAATGTGCCTTTAACGCCGCTAATATGTGATGCAATAACCCTAAGTTAGTAGCCGCATACAGGCTCTGACCTTCTTCCAAGATTTCTTCGCTCGTCAGCAAGTCTTCAATGAACTCGTGACCTTCTTCGGTAAGTTCGATCGTGCGTTGCTTTTCGTCGACAAAAAAATGACCATCGACCGGCTGATCTTTCTCCTTGCCTTCATCCGGCGCTTTACCTTGCTTCAACTGCGGGACAAGCTTATTAATGCGGCGATACATTTCTGAGCTATCTTCCGCCGCTCCAGAAATAATCAAAGGTGTACGCGCTTCATCGATAAGAATGGAGTCGACTTCATCGACAATGGCAAAATAGAGTTCAGGCTGAACTTTATCTTCGATAGAAAATGCCATGTTATCGCGTAAATAATCAAAACCAAATTCGTTATTCGTGCCATATACGATATCGGCTTTATATTGCTCGCGCTTTTCTTGGGAATTTTGTCCCGGTACGACAATACCAACCGATAAACCAAGAAATTCATACAAAGGACGCATCCACTCAGCATCACGGCGCGCTAAGTAGTCATTCACTGTGACAATATGAACACTTTTATCAGTTAAGGCATTTAGGTAAGTAGGTAAAGTTGCAACTAAGGTTTTACCTTCACCAGTACGCATTTCCGCGATGCGACCTTCATGCAAGGTGATACCGCCGATCATTTGCACATCAAAATGACGCATCTTCATGACGCGCTTACTAGCCTCGCGACACACGGCAAACGCTTCGGGCAAAAGATCATCAAGCTTCTTACCTGCAGCTAAATGCTCGCGGAACTCTGCCGATTTTGCCTTGAGCTGGTCGTCAGTCAACGACTCCAAGCTTGCTTCAAACTCATTAATGCGAGCAACAAGCTTGCCCATACGTTTTAGTTCACGGCTGTTCTTACTGCCGAAGATTTTAGGAAATAGATTACCGATCATGAGGTTTAAGTTGTCCGTAATACAAATAAGTGCGCTGGGCAAAGTGCTAAAGGCTACTTATAACCCAGAATGATGACAAGCGCATTGAACATGAATGTTTAGCGAGGCTTACGATGGATATACGCTGCGGGGTCAACTGTGCGACCGTTTTTGTATACTTCGAAGTGAACGTGCGGCCCTGTAGATCGCCCGGTACTCCCCATAAGGGCGACGATATCGCCTTTACGTACAACGTCTCCAACGGCGACTTTTAATTCTTTGCAATGTGCGTAACGCGTCTTGTAACCGTTGCCATGGTTGATTTCAACCATATTGCCATAGCCATAACGGTCATCTGCCCAAGTAACCACTCCAGATGCCACAGCAACAATATCGCCGCCCAACTTACCAGCAAAATCTACACCGGCATGCCATGCTAGCGAACCATTGAAAGGGTCTGTACGTTGTCCATAGCGCGACGACATCCAGCCTTTGGTAATAGGACTACCAGCAACAAAGATATCATTACTAAATTTATTCGCCGCCATTAGGTCATCAAGGACTTCTAACTGCTGTTCGCGGCTATCAATACGTTCAGCTAATTCATCTAACACCCGACCAATGTCTGGCGCCTGATAAGCGTGCCCTAGAGGAGTTGCAGGCCCCCCCATGGCAGGTTCGATAGAAAAATCGAATTCATCACTTTGCAAATCTGCAACATCAACCAAACGCTCCCCTAGAGCATCTAGACGAAGCAATTTGCCCTGCATTTCTGCTAAACGTACCGTTAAGGCTTCCAATTCCTGATCGGTCTGTTTACGTATCTCTTGAAGCTCTTGACGTTGTTCGTCCAAATCTCGTTCCCAAGCACGAGCCGCGTTGAGATCCAAAACACCTTCATCCGTCAGGCGCTCTGCCAACCAATAGCCAGCCACGCCCATAGCAAATGGCAGGGCAAACAGCATGCCCATAATCACGTTCTTCGCTGATGAACCCAGCCTGTAAGTGCGGGATTCACCATGTCTACGGCCGACGATGATGATATTCATAAGTAACTTCTTTCTACTACTACCTACTACCGCTGCGTTGAATAATCGCTATTCGACCCTTACAACTCTAAATACGACGAAGGCCATAATAGAATTATGGCCTTCGTTTCAGGATACTCAAATTTAATTATGTTTCAATACGTTAGCCCGCTGCTGGACGCATGTATGTAATCGGGGCTACTTCTTCAGCAAACTCCACAAACTCCCACGCATCTTCATGTTGCAACAATTCACGTAGCAATCGGTTATTCAGACCATGGCCTGATTTATGACCAATAAACTCACCAATTAGGCTATGACCTAACAGATACAAATCGCCTACGGCATCCAAAATTTTGTGCTTTACGAATTCATCATCATAGCGCAAACCGTCTTCGTTAAGAACACGGTAATCATCCACCACAATAGCGTTTTTCACACTACCGCCCAGCGCCAAATTCTTTGAGCGCATATACTCAAGATCTTTGGTAAAGCCAAATGTACGTGCACGGCTGACTTCTTTCACATAAGACGTTGAAGAGAAATCCAGACTGGCTTTCTGGATACTCTGCTTAAATACTGGATGATCGAAGTCGATTTCAAAACTAACCTTGAAACCATTGTAAGGTACGAAAGATGCGACTTTATCGCCCTCACAAACTTCAATTTTGCGCTTGATGCGAATAAAACGCTTGGGCGCATCTTGCTCAGCAATACCCGCCGACTGCAGCAAAAAAACAAATGGACCCGAGCTGCCGTCCATAATAGGTACTTCTTGCGCACTCAATTCAACAATAGCGTTATCAATACCCAAACCCGCCATCGCAGACAGCAAGTGTTCAACGGTATCAACACGCGCATGATCTTTGACTAAAGTCGTTGATAAGGTTGTCTCTCCGACTTGCAACGCATTAGCCGGAATATCGACCACAGGATCTAAGTCTGTACGACGGAACACAATACCGCTATTAATAGGGGCCGGTTTTAGCGTCAGGTAAACTTTTTCACCTGAGTGCAGACCAACTCCAGTCGCACGGATTGTGTTATTAAGCGTTCTCTGTCGAATCATTGGACATTCCTGCTATCGCTGAGCAAATTTCATACAAATTTAGTTGCGCATTATAACAGCATTCTTCAGACACGCTAGCGCGTTTGTTACATGCGATTAATCAGCCTGACGACGCAAAAATGCTGGTATATCTAAATAATCCATATCCGGGCGACTGCTCACGTCTACCTGCTTAGCTGCACTCCCTGCTTGGCGACTAATCGCTGGGCGCTCAAGTTGACGATAATCAGTACTGCCGTCTGCATTACGAGCTGACACTGTGTTATCGACTACTTTAGTTGGTTTTGGTTCCTCAACGACTTTTTGTTGTTGACCTAAACCAGTAGCGACAACTGTTACTCGTAATTCATCTGACATTTCTGGGTCAATTACAGTACCAACAACGACGGTGGCATTTTCTGAAGCAAATTCTTCGATAACAGCACCGACTTCACTGAATTCTCCCAGTGATAAATCAAACCCAGCCGTTACGTTAACAAGAATGCCGCGAGCGCCACGTAAATCAACATCTTCCAGTAATGGGCTACCGATGGCTTTTTCTGCCGCTTCGCGAGCGCGGTTTTCACCCGTCGCAACACCTGTACCCATCATCGCCTGACCCATTTCAGACATAACTGTGCGCACGTCTGCAAAGTCGACGTTGATCATACCTGGACGGGTAATTAAATCGGCGATACCTTGCACAGCACCTTGTAGGACATTATTCGCTTCTTTAAAGGCATCTAATAGTGATGTGCCTTTACCTAAAACGGATAACAGTTTTTCATTGGGAATCGTAATCAACGAATCTACGTGCTCGGATAATAGAGCTAACCCTTGATTAGCGATTGCCATACGCTTTTTACCTTCAAACGGGAAAGGTTTAGTAACGACAGCGACAGTAAGAATACCCATCTCACGAGCAACTTCGGCAACAACTGGCGCACCACCCGTTCCTGTTCCCCCCCCCATACCGGCGGTAATGAAAATCATATCAGCACCTTTAATCGCTTCCGCTATGCGTTCACGATCTTCCAGTGCAGCCTCACGGCCGACTTCTGGATTTGCCCCAGCACCCAATCCTTTTGTTAGGCCATTACCCAGTTGAATAACAGAACGCGCTCCCACGTTTCGCAATGCCTGGGCATCGGTATTAGCGCAAATAAATTCTACGCCTTCGATGTTTCCAGCCACCATGTGCTGAACTGCATTACCGCCGCCACCGCCAACACCGATAACTTTAATAACAGCGTTTTGTTGTAAATCATCAGCCAGTTCGAACATATCACCTTCTCTTGTATGAGACATCGCATTATCTCCTATGCCGTGCGTTTAATATTTAATATTAAAAATTGATTTTTATCCAATCTTTTATGCGCAAAAATACATTTTTTTGTTCATCGTCTGATCGGTTTGTAAATGTTTTATTATTTTGTTGTTTGGCAGCAAATAAAAGCAGCCCAACAGCAGTTGAATAAATAGGATTATTAATTATATCGGTCAACCCAGAAACACCATATGGCTTAGCTAATCGAACCGGCATATGGAATATTTCTTCCGCTAATTCGACCACGCCTTCCATTTTTGCCGTACCACCTGTTAATACAATTCCAGCAGCGACTAAATCTTCAAATCCACTACGACGTAACTCTGCTTGAATAAGCGTAAATAACTCATCATAACGAGGCTCAACAACTTCCGCTAAGGCTTGCCGCGATAAATCTCTAGGAGGCCTCTCACCAACACTTGGAACCTTGATAGTTTCATCTGCTTTAGCCAATTGAGTGAGTGCGCAGGCATATTTCATTTTAATTTTTTCAGCATGCTGAGTTGGTGTACGCAATGCCATTGCAATGTCATTCGTTACTTGATCGCCAGCAATAGGAATAACTGCGGTATGGCGAATCGAACCATCAGTAAAAATTGCAATATCCGTTGTCCCACCACCGATATCAACCATACACACACCCAACTCTCTTTCGTCGTCCGTCAATACCGCATAACTAGACGCGAGCTGCTCTAAAATAATATCGTCTGTTTCGAGATTGCAGCGCTGCACGCAGCGTTCAATATTTTGAATAGCGTTAACAGAACCCGTTACTAAGTGTACTTTTGCTTCAAGGCGAACACCTGACATACCAACAGGTTCTTTAATTCCTTCTTGATTATCAACTACGTATTCTTGCGGTAAAACGTGCAAAATGCTCTGATCTTGAGGGATAGCAACTGCCTGTGCTGCATCAATAACGCGCTCAATATCGGTCGCGGTTACCTCGCGGTCACGTACAGCAACAATACCGTGAGAATTCATCGAATGAATATGGCTACCTGCAATTCCCGCATACACTGAATGAATAGTACATCCCGCCATTAACTCCGCTTCTTCAACGGCACGACGAATTGAATGTACCGTTGATTCAATATTTACCACTACGCCTTTTTTCAATCCACGACTAGGACTGCTACCTAAACCAACCACCTCAATATTGCCATCGATATCTACTTCACCAACGATAGCTACAATTTTTGAAGTGCCGATATCTAGGCCAACCAACATGCGTTTTTGTGGTATCTGGCTCATCATCCCTTCTCCTGCATAGACTGCCAACCAATAGCGGCGCCTTTGCCATAACGTAAATCAATTACTGCCACATTTTGATTAGGCAAATTTTGTAATAATAGATGCAGACGACGCACCCTTTCTTCAAAGTGTTGACGCCCAAATGCAACTTGCCAATTATTTGATAAAACAATATCAATAGAACCGGTATTTGATACGGCCAATTCAGTCACTGTCACTCCTATATCCGATAACATTTGTTGCACTTTGCGAAACTCACGAACGGCAATATCGGTATATTCTGCATTGCTCTTTATTTTTGCCAAATTACTAGTATTAAAACCTTCTGGAATTGCCATTAAATTGCCATTAATACTTAGTAATTTATCATCATTCCAAGCGGCCATCGCAACATCTTCATAGGCGCTAATAACTATTGTACCTGGCCATTTTTTTCGTATAACAACATTCGTTAATAATGGTAGATCGGCGACAACATCGTGAACCGCTTGCAAGTCCGCTGTGAAAAATCCTTGTTCTTTTATCCAAAGTACTTTTTCGGTAATTTTTTCCGGTGCCCATACCGATAAACGACCTTCTACTTCAATGCCGGTAATCGGCCACCGAACCATCATCCATTGTGCAACATAAAACCCTACAATCAACACAACTGGGGTCAACAGCCAAACCCAATGAATTTTGATGGCGATGGTCGGCCAGCGAAATTCACGCGCCTGTTTTTCAACCAGAGGCGTCGCCCCTCGGAGCTGCTCTCTTGTATGTTTGCGTCGTTTAACCACCATGACGAAACTTGGCCTCTTGCAACAATCGTGTGACTAATTCCGTAAAACTCATGCCCTGTGCTCGGGCAGCCATTGGCACTAAACTATGATCCGTCATGCCTGGGCTAGTATTCGCTTCTAACAACCAAAACTGACCTGCTTCATCTTGCATAACATCTATGCGTCCCCAGCCCTGTCCACCGAGAACATCGAATGCTTTTAGAGCAATATTTTTTAGCAATTCTTCTTGATCCGCTGCCAATCCGCATGGCAATAAATACTGAGTATCATCGGCTTGGTATTTAGCGTCGTAATCATAAAACTCATGACTAGTTTTTAATTGAATTACCGGTAACGCCTCACCATCAACAATGGCTACGGTAAATTCTTTACCCTGAACCCAACGCTCTGCCAACACCATACCATCGTACTGACACGCGTATTCGTAACTGGCTTTCAAATCATCGGCGTTATGTACTCGACGCATGCCAATACTCGAACCTTCACGTGCTGGTTTTACAATGGCATTACCATCAAGCTGATTAGAAATTTCATTCCAATCACAATTTTGGTCAAGTAAGAATGCAGGAGGCGTCGGCAATCCTACCGCCAGCCAAATCATTTTGGTGCGCCATTTATCCATCGCTAAAGCAGATGCCATCACACCACTACCGGTATAGGGTTTATTCAACCACTCTAAAACCCCTTGAATAGTGCCATCTTCACCACCGCGACCATGCAAAGCGATAAAAGCAACATCAAATTCAATATCAGTTAATTGATGAATGGCATGATCTTGAATATCAACCGCTTCAACGTTCGCTCCGGCTTCAACTAAAGTGCGATAAACTTCAGTACCACTTTTTAGTGAAACTTCTCGCTCTGCTGATGTTCCGCCCATAAGAACGATGATTTTTCCAAGATCTTGCACCTTCACGCCTCCACCTTTTTAAGCCATAACGGTAATTGCTCGGTTAAAGTAATTGCCAAACCGCCAATGTCACCAGCGCCTTGGGTTAGCAATAAATCACCAGGTTTCAATACACGCTTCAAAGGCAGCTCTAACGACTCATCTCGTTCAATAAAAATCGGATCAACAGGACCTCGCTGACGAATACTTCCGCACAACGAACGACCATCGGCACCAGCAATCGGTTTTTCACCCGCCGTATAAACATCCATCAATAGCAAGACATCAACATCCGCTAATACGCGTACAAAATCTTCGTACAAATCACGTGTACGACTGTAACGATGAGGTTGGAAAATCATGACCAAGCGACGATCAGGAAATCCTTTACGAATGGCATCTAAAGTGACTTCAAGTTCACGTGGGTGATGACCGTAATCATCCACTAACATGACATCTCCGCCTGCAAACGGAAATTCACCGCATACTTGGAATCGACGACCAACACCAGCAAATTTTTCCAACGCAACAACAATGGCGGTGTCGGCGACGCCTTCGTCATCAGCAACAGCAATGGCTGCCAGAGCATTCAGCACATTGTGCTTTCCTGGCATACGCATACGAATAGCTAATGGCTCGTGATCGCCCGGACGCTGTACAACAAATGAGGTAAATAAACCGTCCTGATATAATTCGGTTGCGCGATAATCGGCACCTTCATCAAAGCCATAAGTCAAAAATTGACGACTGATCCGAGGCAAAATACTGCGTACGTTTTCGTCATCCACACAAACTACGGCCAAACCGTAAAATGGCAGGTTATGCAAAAATTCAACAAAGGTATTTTTTAGTTGTTCAAAATCTCCACCATAAGTCGACATGTGGTCAGCATCGATATTCGTAACAATCGAAACCATTGGTTGAAGATGTAAAAAACTCGCGTCACTTTCATCGGCTTCAGCAACGAGATAACGACTTTGTCCCATGCGTGCATTCGTGCCAGCACTGTTTAATTTACCACCAATCACAAATGTTGGATCTAAATCCGCTTCTGCCAAAATCGATGTCACTAAGCTAGTTGTCGTTGTTTTTCCGTGAGTACCTGCAACCGCAATACCATGACGGAAGCGCATCAACTCGGCCAACATTTCAGCACGGCGTACGACAGGTATACGTAATTCTAATGCCGCATTAATTTCAGGGTTACTTGCATCAATAGCCGTCGATACAACCAAGACGTTCGCATTTTTAACATTGTTAGCATCATGCCCAATCATGACTTTAGCGCCGAGCTGCACCAAACGTTCAGTTACACTTGAAGATTTTAAATCTGAACCCGTAATCTGATACCCTTGGTTCATCAATACTTCGGCAATACCACACATGCCAGCACCGCCAATTCCAACAAAATGGATGATGCGGACACGGCGCATTTCTGGAATCATATTCACCAAATTGGATGGCGATTTATTGCTCACGGGCAAACCTCTTAATCTGATTAACCACTTGATCAGTGGCGTCGGTTACAGCTAATTTTCTCGCTTGACTCGCCATCTCCCGCAGGAGTTCACGGTCAGAGTTGAGTTGCTGCCATTGCTGCACTAGCCACTCAGGGCTTAATTCTGATTGCTGGCGAATAAGTGCAGCACCAGCTAATTGTAAATACTGTGCATTGGCGGTTTGATGATCATCGACGGCATGTGGATAAGGAACAAAAATCGCAGCGCAACCTGCTGCAGCAATTTCGGAGACGGTTAACGCACCAGCGCGACAAATAATCAAATCCGCCCATGCATAAGCCGCCGCCATATCATCAATAAAGGCTGTGACTTCGGCATCTACACTCGCGGCTTTGTATTCTTGCTGAACACGTTCAACATTGCGCATACCCGTTTGATGACGTAATTGCGGGCGCTCTTCAGTCGGTAATAATTGCAGTGCTGCCAGCACTGTTTGATTCAGAGCGACGGCACCTAAACTACCACCGAGAATCAATACGCGAATATTGCCAGTATGATATTCGCGTTCTTCTGGCGCTGGTATTTCAATAACTTCTCGACGAACAGGATTTCCCGTCGTTAGTGCATTATCTAATGCCCCAGGAAATGCCTGCATAACACAATCAGCAATTCGTGCTAGCAATCGATTAGTCATACCAGCTTTTGCATTTTGCTCATGTATCAACAGTGGAATACCCGACAAATACGCCGCAACGCCGCCGGGGCCAGTGGCATAACCACCCAAACCAACAACGGCTAATGGTTTTACTTCTTTCAGTACTTTACCTGCAGCAGCAACGGCTTTGATAATTCGTAAAGGCGCTTTTAACAATCCTAATTTGCCTTTGCCGCGCACACCGGCAATATCAATGGTATGCAAAATAATATTATTAGCTGGTACTAGGTCTGCTTCGATTCCTGCAGCCGTACCTAACCATTCCACATTAAAGCCTTGCTCACTTAATTCACGTGCAATTGCAAGTGCTGGGAATACATGCCCACCCGTGCCACCAGCCATCATCAATACTGTCTTATTCATGATCGCCTCCTGAATTATCACTATTTTCTAGTTTTTTACGTGACTCATAATCTATACGCATCACAATGCCAATCATGACACAGCACATTATCAAGCTACTGCCACCGTAACTAAAAAATGGCAGTGTTAAACCCTTAGTTGGTAATAATCCAGTGTTAACACCCAAATTAATGACAACTTGCAAACCAAGCAATGAGGCAATACCAATCGCGATATAAGCGGCGTACATTTGACCTACTTTTTGTGCAGTCCAAGCTATACGCCAAATCAATCCGATCACAAACGCCAAGCCTAACAAGGCAATTGTGCCGCCAAATAAACCGGTTTCTTCCGCCCAAATAGCAAATACAAAGTCGGTATGAGCTTCTGGTAAATAAAAGAGTTTCTGGATACTTTCACCCAAACCAATACCGAACCAATCACCACGGCCAAAAGCAATTAAGGATTGTGTTAACTGATAACCGGTGCCGTACACATGCTCTGGAGCCCAAGGATCTAAGTACGCAAGCAAACGTTCCATGCGATACGTTTCAGTCGTTACCACAAAACTACTAACGATAACGGTGGCAAATAGTAATAAGAAAAACTGTCCGGCTTTTACTCCACCTAAAAACAATTGCACCATTGTTGCGCCCATCAATACAACAACCGCACCAAAGTCTGGCTCTATCAGCAACAAGGTAACCATTACCGCTAAAATACCGAGAGGTTTAATAAATCCAGTCCACTGGCTTTGTACTTCGTCCTGACGACGAACTAGATAACCAGAGATATAAAATACAGCGCTTAGTTTCGCAATTTCTGAGGCTTGAATTTTAATAATACCAAGATTTAACCAACGCTGACTGCCGTTAACTTCATGCCCAACACCCGGCACAAAAACCAAGACTAATCCAGCAAAGCCAACAACCAATAAAATGGCATCTAATTTTGCCCAACGCGCCATCGGAATCAGGCTAATAGCAAATGTGACAACGATACCCAGCAACAAATAGAAGGCATGACGAATGGCAAAATAAGCCGAATTACCGGTGTAAAATTCGGCAATACCAGTAGAAGCAGATGTCACCATTAGCCAGCCAAGCAGCAACATGGCTAACCATGGATAAAATAATTGGCTTTCGTTTTGCCAACTCAAATTCGGCATTTTCATTTTAATGCCTCCACTTGTGCGACAAAATATTCACCACGAGCAACATAATTTTTGAATTGATCAAAACTAGCACAGGCCGGTGATAACAACACCACGTCATTTTTCTGTGCATGTTGACGCGCGTAATTTAATGCTTCCTCAATTGTTTGCCATTGCGAAGTTGCGCACGAGTTATGTACACCATTGATGATTCGAGTTGCATCTGCGCCGTACGCCAATACTTCAGCAACGTAGGTTTGGCAAAACTCTGCCAGCTCAGAGAAATCTTGACCTTTTCCTTCGCCGCCAGCTAATAACCAAATGCGACCATTGATGGTGCGACCGAGACCTTTTAAAGCAGCAAGAGTAGAACCTACATTGGTTCCTTTAGAATCGTTAAAATAATCAACGCCGTTGATATTACGAACCCACTGACATCGATGTGCTAATCCAGGAAATTGTTTTAGTGCAGTAATAACGGCCGCAGGCTGAACACCCAACACAGAAATTAACGCCAACGCAGCTAGTGCATTAGCGATATTGTGCTCGCCGCGAATATGTAATTGGTCGGCGCGTACAATCATTTCGCCCTGATGCGTTAACCAAGCTCCATCACTGCGCTGCACTATTCCAAAGTCACTATTACTTTCTTCTAGCCCGAAACTTACTGCACTAAATCGACCCTCTAGTAGTGGGCGAGTATGGTCATCGTCGCGATTAATTACGACGGATTGCGCACCCTGAAAAATGCGTTGCTTAGCACGCTCGTAATCAGCCATTCCAGAATAACGATCCATATGGTCTGGTGAAATATTTAAAATCGTCGCTATGCGTGCTTGCAGATCAGTGGTGGTTTCTAGCTGAAAGCTTGAAAGTTCCAACACATAAACATCCGTTGTCTCATCGTTAGCGAGCAAGTCCAATGCCGGAATACCTAAATTACCGCCGGCACTTGCACGAATTCCAGCAGCATTCAATAACGCTGCAACCAATGTTGTCACCGTACTTTTGCCATTAGAACCGGTAATTGCAATAACTGGCTTTTGACACACTTCAGCAAATACTTGGATATCACCCGCAATCAAACTGCCTTGCTGTTGTGCAAATTGAATCGCTTTTTGCTGAATGCAAATACCAGGGCTGACTAATAAGGCTTGGTATTGAGCAAGCACATCACCTTGTAATGCACCCAACATAATATTAGCATTCGGAAATTCTCGACGAATGTCTTCTAAGTTAGCTAGTGAGTCACGGGTATCGCACAAGTCAAATAACCAACCATTTTCCTGACAGAAACGCGCGCACGACAGCCCAGTAAGCCCAAGGCCTATAATGAGTCGTGTAGTGTTGGCGCTAGTCAGAACAGACATTTCAATGATTCCTTAGCGAATTTTTAACGTAGCCAAACCGAACAGCACCAAAATAATGGTGATAATCCAAAAGCGCACAATAACTCGCGGCTCAGGCCAGCCTTTCAATTCAAAATGATGATGAAGTGGTGCCATACGGAAAATACGCTTACCTGTGGTTTTAAACGATGCCACTTGTAAAATAACGGACACGGTTTCAGCCACAAAGATGCCACCCATAATAAACAACACGATTTCTTGACGAATAATGACCGCAACGATACCCAGTGCAGCACCCAACGCTAAAGAACCAATGTCGCCCATAAATACTTGTGCTGGATAAGTGTTGAACCATAAAAAACCGATGCCTGCACCAACAATAGCACCACAAAAAACAGCGACCTCTCCAGCCCCATATATATAGGGAATATGTAAGTAGTTCGCAAAATTAACGTTACCCGCTAAGTACGCGCACACCCCAAGCGCCCCACCAACCATAACCGTCGGCATAATGGCTAAGCCATCAAGACCATCAGTTAAATTCACAGCATTACTTGAACCGACAACAACAAAATAGGCCAGCACAATAAACATCACACCTAACTGCGGCATAACATCTTTAATAAAAGGTACAACAAACTGAGTTTCTTCTGGCGTTTGCGCGGTGTAATACAGATAAAAAGCAGCAATTAATGCAAAAACCGACTGCCAAAAATATTTCCAACGTCCCGGCAGCCCACGAGAATTTTTCTCAACCACTTTCCGGTAGTCATCAACCCAGCCAATAGCACCAAAAACAATAGTGACTAAAAGCACAACCCAGACAAAGCGATTGTCAAGATCTCCCCAAAGAAGAGTCGATATCGTAATAGAAAGCAAAATCAGTACGCCACCCATTGTCGGCGTCCCTGCTTTACTTAAATGCGATTTAGGTCCAACTTCTCGAATTGCTTGACCGATTTGATATTCGCGTAATTTTCGAATCACAAGCGGGCCTAACAATAAAGAAACACCCAAGGCGGTAATTACACCGAAAATAACGCGTAAGGTTAAATAATTAACCACTCCAAATCCCGAATGATACTGCGACAACCAGTCACCAAACCATAGCAACATAATTAAATTTCCTCATTCCCGTTTTGCAACGCAGCAACGACCTGATCCATACCGGTGTAGCGCGATCCCTTTATTAGCAATACATCTTGCTTTTGGGTGTGTTGTTGTAAAAAACGAATCAATGCAAGTTTGTCCTGAAACCAATGCGCTGATTCGCCAAATGCTTTCGCTGCGTTACCGCTGAGTGGCCCCGTCGCTACAAAATGTTTAATTCCAGAATTTTTTGCGTATGTGCCAACGTCGATATGGGCAGCGATTTCATCACTACCCAGTTCTCCCATATCACCCATCACAACCCAGCTATTTTCACTCCCTTTTAAAACATCAATGGCTGCTTTAAATGCAGTAGGATTAGCGTTATACGCATCATTTAAAATCAACTGACCGGCAGCACCACGACAAGGCTGCAAACGCCCCTTTATCCTTGTCGATGCTTGCAGGCCTTTAACTATATGTTCCCATGACAAGCCTGCGGCATACGTTGCGGCAATGACCGCAAGTGCGTTACGCACATTGTGCTCGCCCAATAAAGGTAATTTAATCGCTATGCTTTGTCCGTTACACAACACATCAAATTCACTACCCTCTAACGAGCAATGAACATTCACCGCGCGAATGTCGGCAGATGCAGAAAAACCGAAGGTTAATTGCTGTAAATGCGCAGCGCGTTGTTGCCATTGAGCTAAGTGAACGTCATCAGCATTTAAAATAGCGGTGCCATTTGGTTGAATAAAATCGAGTAATTCACCTTTAGTTTCGACAATGCCTTGCAAGCTGCCGAACCCTTCAATATGAGCAGGAACCGCATTGGTGATAATACCAATCTGTGGCTTGACATATTGAGCGGTATAAGCGATTTCGCCTCGACCACTAGCACCTAATTCAATCATGGCGGCTTTATGCTCAGGCTTCAACGCCAGTAAGGTGAGCGGTACACCAATATGATTATTCAAATTGCCTTGAGTCATCCAGGTATTAAATACGTGTGCCAAAACATCGGCAGTTAATTGCTTTACGGTCGTTTTTCCGGCACTTCCGGTTACGGCAATAACAACACCAGAAAATTGATCACGCTGCCAACCAGCAATATGACCCAGCGCTACTAACGTATCCTCAACATGAATAGTTGGCAGTGATGTTGCACTATCTTCACTGGCCAAAGCGGCGGCCGCACCTTCATTCTCTGCCTGAGTCATAAATTGATGGCCATTAAAATTCTCACCAGACAGAGGAATATATAAAGCACCGGCCACAAGCGAGCGCGTATCCGTTGATACTGACGATATCAAAACATCGGCAAATTCAGGCTGTAGTAGTTCACCATTGACGACATCGGCAACTTGAGCGAGAGTCATATCATGCAACATAATCTCCTCCCGCTTTTCTATAACCATGAGTTATTAATACATCCGCATCACGATAGGCATGACGAATACCTGCAATGTCCTGATACGCTTCATGTCCCTTACCAGCAATCACTAAAATGCCATCTTTATCTGTCTTAGCTAACGCACTTTCGATGGCTGTGCGACGATCATGAATACAATAAAAATAATCTGAACCATCAGCGGCTAATACATCAGCAAAAATTTGCTCGCTGTTTTCACTACGTGGATTATCATCCGTCAACCAAACTTGAGCGGCATGAGCCTGTGCAATAACAGCCATAATTGGACGCTTAGTGCGATCGCGTTCACCACCACAACCAAACACCAAAGAAATAGCTTTATTCCAAGACTTTAAAGTATTTAAGACATTATTTAGTGCATCTGGCGTGTGGGCAAAATCAACTATCGCTAGGGGCGCATTGTCTTTTACGTATACCTCCATGCGACCAGCGACAGACTGTAGCGTTGAGGCCGCAGCAACGAGTGATTCCAAGGGGAAACCTTGAATAGCCAAGACAGCAATTGCCGCCGTAGCATTGGCCAAATTAAATTCGCCAATTAATGGCAAAACAATATCGGCTTCACCCCAAGGGGTCGTTAACCTTGCCCTCATACCCCGAGCAGTTAACTCAATATTGTGATAGCGCACCTCTGCCTTATCACTACGGCCATAGGTAAACACTGGTACAGTAATGTCTTTATCCGCCGCTAATCGACTTCCATAACCATCATCAATATTAATGAGCGCAGCACCAATATTACCGCCAATAAATAGACGACGTTTTGCTTCAAAATACGCATCCATAGAACCGTGATAATCCAAATGGTCACGAGTCAAATTGGTCAACACTGCGACTTTAAAATTTATGCCGTCAATACGACGCTGGTCTATTCCATGAGAGGAAACTTCTAGCGCTGCATATTTTACTGATTGCTTCGCCATATCATTTAAATGACGCAGCAGCAGAGATAAATCAGCGGTTGTATTGCGAGTTTCAGTTAAATTTGGCCAAACACCATTACCTAAAGTACCTAATAAACCACACTTTATTTTCAGTTGCTTTAGTAGCTGGGCGATATATTGGGTAACAGAGCTTTTACCGTTAGTGCCAGTCACCGCAGTTAAGTCAAGTTGAGATACTTCTGCATAAATGCAATGCAACCAATCATTTAAATGATCTAATAAATTGGGTGTTAAAAAAATGGGGACGCCTGATATATCACAACGAAAACCAGCTTCACCTAAAGCAACAACAGCGCTGGCTCCAGCTTGAATAGCAGACTCGATAAAACGTTCACCATGATCGTTATGGCCAGCACGGGCGATAAATAAATCACCCGATTTAACATCGCGGCTATCCGTCACGATATGGTTAATTTCTCGATCCCACTCAGATGGAATAAACAAATGTGGGGCAACGATTGCACTGAGTTTCATGCACCACCTCCGGCCATTTGTAATGTATTTTTACTTGGAATATCGGGGGCAACCTGACGCAAACGCAAGGCCTGCCCCATGATCCGGGAAAATACCGGCGCCGCCACTTCACCACCGTAATATTCCTGACCTTGAGGCTCATCAATCACAACGACTAGCACTAAATCAGGATTCGATATGGGTGCGATACCGGCAAAAACAGCGGTATAGGCAGAATCCTCGTAACCGCCGCGTCCTACTTTATGGGCTGTACCGGTTTTACCGCCAACGCGATAACCTTCAACGCGAGCACGGCTACCAGTACCTTTGTCGCTCGTCACTGTCTCTAACATAGCGAGAATTTGACGAGACACTTTCGCCGACATCACAGGCTCGCAGTCCGGTTTATCTTCGTCGCGCATAATTAACCGTACAGACTGACGACAACCACCGGCAAATGCTGTGTAAGACTGCGCTAATTGTAATGGAGAAATAGCCAAACCATACCCGAACGATGCCGTCGCTAGACGCAGTGGGTCTAGCTGTTCTGGATAAGGTAAAACGCCGACAGCCTCACCCGGAAAACCCAAAACGCCCGGCTGGCCTATACCCGCCTTAGTAAAGAAATTCCAAATAACTTCGGCACCTAATTTATGAGCTAAATAGGTAACACCGACGTTACTGGATTTAGTAATAATACCTGTGATGTCTAGCACGCCATAATCGCGATGATCACGAATGGTTTTATTTTTTACGCGCACATAACCCGGCGAGGTATTCACTGGAGTAGATGGAAAAAAGCGGCCAGAATTAAGAGCCGCTGCAACTGTAAAAGGCTTCATGGTCGAGCCTGGTTCAATTAAATCGGCAATGGCTCTGTTGCGCATATTTTCAGGCTTTAATGTTGCTCGATTATTGGGGTTGTAAGATGGCTGACTTACAAGCGCTAATACCTCGCCTGTGTGCGCATCGACCATAACCGCACTACCTGATTTAGCATGATGCTGCTGCACAGCAGCTTTTAATTCACGATAGGCTAAATACTGTAAGCGTAAATCAATCGTCAAAGCCATATCTGGGCCATTTTCAGCAACGCCGTTAACTTCTAATTGTTTAATAACGTTACCGTATAAATCTTTCACCACCTTGCGTTCGCCGTCATGTCCACGCAGATAATCATCAAATGCTAATTCGAGACCTTCTTGTCCTTTGCCATCAACATTAACAATACCAACCGTATGCGCAGTAATTTCTGCCGCGGGATAAAAACGACGAAAATCTTCATCACCGTAAACACCAACAACACGACGAGCCAAAACTTTTTCAGCAACATCAGGTTCAACTTGACGCTTCAGATGAATAAATGAACGCCCCTGCGATGCTGCCCGCTCAACACTTTTTACCAATGTATGCGCAGCAATATCCAAATCCTTAGCAAGGGCTGGTAATTGTTGAATATTCACCTGTTGAGGATTTATCCAAAGAGTCACCACCGGCGTACTAACAGCCAAAGGGGTGCCAAAACGATCCGTAATCATTCCGCGACTAGCCACTTGAACTTCTTCGCGCACCGTCCGTTTTTCGCCCTGCTCAAACAAAAACGGTTGATCCACAGTATGCAGAACAACAAGGCGACCAAATATCACCACTAACAGCAGAACGAACATGGCTAGCACTAACGTAAAACGCCAGCGCACAATGCTGTTTTCCTGTGGTTTTAGTGATGCTTCTGTCATTCTGACAACACCTGTACTTGTTCTGGATCTTTCATATTCAGTTGCTTTCTTGCCAACTGATCCACTCTGCCATTTGCCATTAACGTGCTTTTTTCTAACACTAAACGCGTGTGTTCTTGCAATAATAAATAGCGTTGTTTATCTGCGGTTTGCCATTCCTGCAATAAATCACGGTGACCTTGAACTTGAGCAATTTGCACCAAAGCCGACACCACCACTAAACCCCACAGAATTCCCTGCAGCGCATTCATGCAAGGCGCTCAGCCACTCGCAATACCGCACTGCGCGCACGCGGATTACGCTCTATTTCTTCACGCCCTGGCATCACCGCTTTACCTATGCGCTTCATTGTGCGCCCCAACTGATCGTCGGTTAGTGGTACACCCGGCGGTGGTTCATTGCCTTTTTCTTGCGCACGAATAAACCGCTTAACCATGCGATCTTCCAACGAGTGGAAGCTAATCACCGATAAACGACCGCCCGGTTTTAATAAATCAACACTTCTTGCCAGCACATCTTCTAAATCACCCAGCTCGTTATTGACCGCAATACGAATCGCCTGAAATGCCCGCGTTGCTGGGTGCTTATGTTTTTCCCAAGCTGGGTTTGCTTCTTTAATCAATTCAGCTAGTACGGCGGTACGAGTAATTGGCGCTTCCGCACGAGCATTAATAATGGCGCGCGCCATGCGCTTACCAAAACGTTCTTCGCCATACACTTTTAACACTCGGGCGATTTCTTCTTCACTGGTAGTCGCAACCCATTCTGCGGCGCTCATGCCCGCAGTTGGATTCATACGCATATCCAGTGGGCCATCACGCATAAAGCTAAAACCACGCTCGGCGTCATCCAACTGTGGCGAAGAAACGCCTAGGTCTAACAAAATCCCGTTCACTTGCGGGTAACCCAGTGCCAACAACTCAGTCGTCATATCAGCAAAACTGGCCTGCACAATGTGAAAGCGGCTGTCTTCAGCCGCTAATTCTTTTCCGCTTGTGATCGCTAAAGGGTCTTTATCAAAGCCGATTAAGCGGCCCTTAGGCGATAACTTGCTCAATAACAACCGGCTATGTCCCCCGCGCCCAAAGGTACCATCTACATAGATGCCATCAGGATCGACGACGCAGCCATCAACGGTTTCGTGCAGCAGTACCGTGGTGTGGGCCAGCTCTGTCAGGTTCATAGAGAAATACTCATTAGTTCTTCAGGCAATTGATCGGACTGACTCACCATGTCGAGATACTCATCACGGCGGCCTTCCCACATTGATTTGCTCCACAACTCCAGTTTTTTGCCTTGTCCAACCAACACAATTTCTTTATCTAGCTCAGCGTATTCGCGTAGCGAAGGCGGCAATAACACACGCCCACTACCATCCAGCTCAAGATCCGTCGCATGACCGATCAATAAGCGCTGAATACGACGAGCGGCAGGATTAAAACTTGGAAGGGCTTCGATCTTGGCCTGAATCACTTCCCACTCATTGATCGGGTAAACCAACAAGCAGCGTTCTTCAGTATCAATGGTGGCTACCAAACGGGCACCACAAAGCGTCGACAGCGGTTCCCGATACTTAGTCGGGATCGCTAATCGCCCTTTGGCGTCCAGATTGATCGTGTGCAGCCCCCGAAACATGCCTTATTCCTTTATTAAGTGGGTAATCACTAACCTAGCTAATTCCCACTATTACCCACAATTTTCCACTTTGCGACACTATAGGAAGCAAAATAAGCTTTTGCAAGGTAAGAACCCATCGTCTAGCAAGGATTTTTGCCAAGTAGCACAAGGACTTAGCGACCATTTGCGGCAATGTGGGGAAAAGTGGTAAAGAAAACCCAAGGGCTTCTGTCGACCTGCACTGCATACTTAAAGTAAACTGTGAAGTTAGCGCCCACTAACAAGCGCCTTTAGACATTTTTGTACTATGAAGTGATTACTAACTAATCATTTTGAATATGGGTTTTGCTGACTCTAAATCATCGCGGCAAAGAACACGAAAAACCCTCTGATTTTACCGGTAAAGGCGCTACTATCTGCAGCCAATAAAAGCCCTAAATCGAAACAAAAGAACACCCGAAACTCAACCTAGTGTACTGAATTTGAATGGCCGTAAAAATTCACACTAAAATCTCAAGCAATTGATATCAAAGGAATTTTTAAAATGCGCTACCTGATGAAGGCGTTGATCAAAGGCTCTGTCGTGATCTTCCCTCTGCTTATTACCTTGTGGATGATCTGGTCTGCGCTGAGCTGGTTAAACCAGTTAGGCCTGTCTGTGCTAACTCTACTCCACCTCGAAGCTGTTGCATTTCCCGGTGGTGGTTTGCTCATTATGTTGATTACCCTTCTTGGGGTCGGCTTGTTGTTTCAATTCAACCCAGTTACTTGGCTATACCAGTATGTGGAAGATGCCCTACTGCGCTTTCCATTGGTAAAAACCTTATACGGCGCCATGAAAGATTTCGCCGACATGTTTGATGGCGAAAAGCCTAAGGCACAACAAGTGGTGCTGCTCGACATAGCAGGCCAAGGCCAAGTGATTGGATTTGTCACCAGCACATCGGTTCCGCCACCGGTAAAAGATGTCAATCCGCAGAGCCAGCTCGTCGCGGTATATCTGCCAATGAGTTATATGGTGGGTGGATACACACTATTTGTAGCGCAAGAGCGCTTAACTTACGTCGACTGGTCAATTGAGGATGCTATGCGTTTTGCCCTAACCGCTGGTATCTCTCAAACTCAAGCAAAAGTGCGCGACAAATCGCCAAGTGAAGATAAAAGCAACTCGGCAAATGGGCCAATATCAACGGAAAGTCCTCTACTTTAATGCTGTAATGCTGTTTAGATGCGCAGCATGACATCTTGTTAGTAGCCACTAACAAGATGTTTGCAGTACCTCGACAATAGCAGAGGTTAATGTTGCTAAATCTGCGTTGTTCATAACGAATGGCGGCATAACATAAACATTATTGCCGAACGGTCGCACCCAAATACCGCGCTCTACGCAAGCTGGTTGCACTACTTTCATATCAACCGGTTCACGCAGCTCGACCACGCCAATAGCACCTAAGACACGCACATCGGCCACAGCAGAAAACGCCCGCGCTTGGGCCAAGCCGCGCTCTAATTCTGTTTCAATACGCTGCACTTGCGCCTGCCAATCGCTACTCAATAGCAGATCCAAACTGGCGCAGGCTACACGACAGGCAAGCGGATTACCCATAAAGGTTGGGCCGTGCATAAAGCAGCCGGCTTCTCCTTGGCTAATAGTTGCGGCAACATGGCGCGTAGTCAGGGTTGCTGCCAAGGTCATATAACCACCGGTAATGGCTTTGCCGACGCACATAATATCCGGCGAAATATCCGCATATTCACAGGCAAACAACTTACCTGTCCGGCCAAAACCTGTGGCAATTTCATCGGCAATCAAGAGCACATCAAACTCATCGCACAAGGCACGCGCTTGGCGTAAATACTCTGGGTGGTAAAAGCGCATACCGCCTGCGCCTTGCACAATCGGCTCTAATATTAACGCTGCAATATGCTCATGGTTCTCAGCCAATTGCGTCCGCAGAGGCTCAATATCAGCAGGATTCCAGTCATCGGAGAACGTGGTTTGCGGTGCTGGGGCAAAAAATTGCTGCGGTAAAATGCCCGAAAATAAATGGTGCATGCCGCGCTTAGGATCACACAGAGACATAGCACCCAAGGTATCGCCATGGTAGCCGCGCTCTAGCGCCAATAAGCGATTTTTTCCCGGCTTGCCACGCGCATGTTGATATTGAATGGCCATCTTGATCGCCACCTCAACCGCGACTGAACCTGAATCCGCGATAAAGACTTTATCCAATCCATCGGGGGTCAAAGCCACCAGCCGCTTGGCTAATTCAATCGCAGGTTCATGAGTTAAGCCGCCGAACATAACATGACTCATGCTCTGCAATTGCTCGGTGACTGCGGTATTTAATACTGGATGATTGTAACCATGCACGGCACACCACCACGACGCCATACCATCAATCAACTCTCGACCATCTTCCAGTTGCAAACGCACTCCCTTAGCGCCGACCACTGGCCAAATGGTGGCTGGCTGAGTCATCGAACTGTAGGGATGCCAAATGTGCTCGCGATCAAAGGCGAGATCTAAACCGTTCGATGTCATGCGTTACTCCTAATTTCTGCATTAACTCACTAGAAAAACCCAAACCTAGCCCCAAACCAACCGCAGTAGTAAACCTAAAGTCTCTGGTGTAGTTGACCAATTATCCGCGCCCATTATGATAAAGGCCTTCCCAACTGTCGAGTCACCCTGTTGAGTCATTCATGAGCTGGCAACACCGACTAACTTCCAAATTGCAACAACGCCGTGATCAACATCTTTGGCGTCAACGCAGCGTATTAAATTCCCCCCAAGATGCTCATGTTGATTGCAACGGTGAGACCTTAGTGAATTTTTGCAGTAACGACTACCTAGGCTTAGCCGCTAGCGGCGGAGAAGATCTAGCAACGGCGGCTCGACGCTGGCAATTCGGCAGTGGCGCTTCGCACTTAGTGTGTGGTCACAGCAAAGCGCACCATGCCCTAGAGCAGGCGTTAGCTGAATTCACCGGCTATCCCCGCGCCCTGCTGTTTTCAACCGGCTATATGGCTAACATCGGCGCGATTAGCGCGCTCGCACAACGCGGTGATCGAGTCATTCAAGACAAACTCAATCACGCCTCTCTATTAGACGGCGCCATTCTTAGCCGTGCCGACTTACAACGCTTTCGCCATGCGGATTATGAACATCTCGCGGATCTATTAAATAACGACGATGCCCGTGGCGAAACACTCGTGGTGAGCGACAGCTTATTTAGTATGGATGGTGATCTTGCGGATGTGCCGCAACTCAGTCGTTTGTGCGAGCAAACGGGCTCGCTGCTGATGATTGACGATGCCCACGGTTTCGGTGTACTTGGCGATAACGGCGGTGGTGTGCGTGAGCACTTCGGGTTAACCACGCAACAATTGCCTGTGTATGTCGGCACTTTAGGCAAAGCGCTCGGTGGCTATGGTGCGTTTGTGGCAGGATCAAACGATCTGATTGACTACCTCATTCAATTTGCCCGCCCTTACATTTATACCACCGCGCTACCACCGGCCGTTGCTGAAGCTATGCTAGGCAATCTCGAACGGTTAAAAGATAACACCCGCCGCCAACAGCTGAATGCTCGTATTCAGCAATTCCGCCTAGGAGCCACGCAAATGCATTTGCCCCTCATGGCCTCACAATCCCCTATTCAGCCACTGTTGATTGGCGACTCGGCGAAAGCAATCTCGGTAAGTAATGAATTACGCACTCGTGGCTTGTGGGTCAGCGCTATTCGTCCGCCGACGGTTGCTGAAGGCAGCGCTCGTTTACGCGTTACGCTTAGCGCTGCGCATAGTGAAGATGATGTAAAACGACTGTTAGACGCATTATCGGCGATATGGCAGAACGATAACACCTTGCCCCGCGCATCTGAGCAGGTGCTATGACAGCCAACAAAGAGCTCTGGAGCTTGCTAAAAGAAAACCCGAGTGAGAATACCCTTGATTGGTGCTGGCTACCGGGCTGGAGCTTTGCCCCTTCGGTATTTGCTGAGCTGTATCAGCAACTTCCTGGGCGACATTGGGGCGCCAATATTCACAACACGACTGCCACTTTCGCCGAGCAGGCGAAAACGCTAGCCGAGCAAGCGCCCGAGAATGCCATTTGGATTGGCTGGTCATTAGGTGGGGCGCTGGCCCACTCCGCGAGCAAATATTCTAACGCTTGCTCAATCATGACCTTAGCGACGGCTGCTCAGTTTACTCAAGTAGCAACACAACTAGGTGGAATGCCGGCGGCGCAATTCGAAGACTTTTGCCATCAATTTAATCAAGCACCAGCGAAAATGGCCCGCCGGTTTCTCGGTTTGTGCAGCCAAGGTAGTGTCGATGCGAAAGCCACCATGCGCACACTCGCTAGACATCAACTCAACTCAGAAGAACACTTGGCGGCTCTAGCACACAGCTTAAGTTGGCTTGGTGACTACCAACTAGCTCCTCACAGCGCCGAACCATTAGTACAACACTGGTATGGCAGTGACGATGCATTAAACCCTTGTGGTTTACATCCAAGCCAGCAATCTTGCAGCTCTGGTCATGCGTTTTTTCTAAGTGCTGAAGGTCGGGACGAATTATTAGCCGTCTTAACACCGTTAGCTCAAAGCCCCCAGGCCGCACGCAATAAGCAGCTTGTTGCGCAGCAGTTCAGTCGTGCAGCCCGCAGCTATGATGACGCAGCCAGTATTCAGCAACGTACTATGAGTCACTTACTCGAGCAGCTTGGTGAAATTAATGGCCATTGGCTAGATATTGGATGCGGCACCGGTGCCGCATTACCTTCTTTATTGGCGCTGGGTGCTGAGCATATTTGTGGTATTGATTTGGCCAGCGGCATGCTCGAACAAGCCGCCCAACGTAAAGGCCTGTTGCCCAATCAAGTGACCTTATTACAGGCCGATGCTGATGACCTACCAATTGATAGCAACAGCCAAGACGGCGTGTTTTCCAGCCTCATGCTGCAATGGAGTGAAGATCCAAACACGACGCTGCAAGAATGGACACGAGTACTCAAGCCCCATGGCTTACTGGCGATCACTACATTAATCCCCGGCACTCAACGTGAACTACGTCAAGCTTGGCTAGCCATTGATAATCAGCCTCACGTGAATCACTTTACCGATACCAAGACCTTAAAACAGGCACTACAAGACAATGGCTTAACCTTGCTCCATGAGGCCCAATCCTGTTTACAAGAAGGCTATCCATCACTACCAGAGCTATTGCGCGGACTAAAGGCGATAGGAGCAACTAACGTAAATCCAGGGCGCCGCGCAGGCTTAGGTGGTCGTGCCGCGCTGACACAGCTCGATCAGCATTACCCCCGTAACGCCGACGGCACACTCCCACTCAGCTACGAAGTGATTTGGCTCATCGCTCGCGCAGGAGCATAACCATGCAACGTTATTTTTTAACTGGCACCGATACCGATGCCGGTAAAACCCTGATCAGCAGCGCACTCTTATTGAATGCACGGCAACTAGGTTTCAGTACCTTTGGTTTGAAACCAGTGGCAGCGGGTTGCGAGTACATAAATGGCGAGTGGCAAAACAGCGATGCCCGTCTGTTACGCCAGTACAGCACCACCACGGCTACCTACCCAGTGCACAATCCCATCGCCTTAGAAGCCGCTATTGCACCGCACATAGCGGCACAACGCGAAGGCATAGCATTGAGTGTTAGTTCACTTCTTACAGCCTGTCAGCCCGCGTTAGAAATAGAAGCCGACCGACAAATAATAGAAGGTGCCGGTGGTTGGTTAGTCCCTCTCAAGGATACCGAAACCTTGGCAGACTTTGCTTGCGCATTAAAACTGCCCGTTATTTTGGTGGTTGGCATGCGCTTGGGTTGCATCAACCATGCACAGCTAAGCGCACAAGCTATACAAGCCAGTGGTTTACCATTAGCGGGATGGGTAGCGAACTGCTTGCACGCCGATATGGATGCACAGCAAGATAATGTGAACTATTTGACCCAGTGGTTTCAGCGCCAGAATGTCGAGCACCTAGGCACTGTGCCTAGATTTTCTGGCATTGATGCCAGCAACGAAGAGCAGCTCAGCACAGTGGCGTCGTATCTGCATTGGCCGACTGGTTTAAAAACCGTTTAATGTCCATCCAGTTTCAAAACAAGTCGGCCCCCTCTTTTTACAGAGAAGGCCGCATAGCAAAGATATATCAAGCGCCCTATGTTAGAGCGCATCTCTAGCTTTAATCGTAACCAATTGCCAATGGCACAAAGGCGACGATCAAGAGAGCCGTAGCCATCGTTACCAGCGGTAGCAGAATTCGCTCATGCCGATACCAGAAATTCTCGCCGACGGTCTCCTCTTTCGACAACTGGAACTCCCGCTCGCCAACCACTTGCCGCGTTAACAAATGATTGAGCGCCACCGGCGGACTTAAATATCCGAGTTCGAAGGCAACCAGAGTCACCATCCAGAAGTGAACCGGGTCAATACCGTTTTTATAGGCAATATCAGCAATTGTGGCGGTTACCAGTACAACGGCACCGTATGGGTCCATAATCATGCCGATAAAAATCAACATAGCAACCAGTAAGGCCATCGCCATCCAGATTGAGCTAAATTCCGCAGGCAATAGCAGCATAAGTTCGGCGCGATCAATCACACCGCCAATCCCCATAGTCATTCCCATCAGCATCAGCAAGGCACCGATATGGCCCGTTGCTTCTGTCGTCGCTTCGCGCACGATTTTTTCCATCGAATCACGACCGGTTTTAAGGTCGCTCAAGGAAGCACCTACGCGCTCTTCGATGTAATCAATGTTCATATTCTCGCGCTTAAGAAGATCTTTCTCTTGAGTTAAACGCTCGTAGAATAGAATAACTAACAGCAATACCGGCAAGATAATTGGTGCTGAAAACTCATCTAGGTAGGCGTTCAGCAGCAATGCGTATGCGCCCAGAGTAACCGCAATCAAAATCACATAAGGAATCAAGGGCTTTAGAGCAGCCAAAAATTCAGGCCAAACATCACCCATTGGTGCACGATATTCGAGTGGCGCTTTACGCGTTATTAGAGCAAAGACTGCAAACAAGAAGGTGGTGAGGAAGAAAACTTTCACCCCCCAGCCAAACAATTGATCTGTGGTTACTTCATTGTTAAGTGCCGCTACGATCACCACCAATAAACAAGGGCGTAAAACCACACCGAGCGAACCCGACATAGCTGTCGCTGCAAGTGCTAACTGACGACGAGCACCGGCTCGACGTAGCTCCATGAAGATAAGGCCACCGACCGCAATCACAAAAATCCCCGATCCACCGGTGTAAGCTGTTGGGATCGCAGCCAAAGCCACCACTGCGACCGCCAGCATTTCAGGGGGAAGATTGAAAGGGCGAAATACATTGAATATTTTCTGCGCCATCTCGGTACGCTTCAACAACATACCAATCCAAACGTACAAACCAACGTTTAGGAATAGCTGAGATAGTTCCATCATCTGATTCAGGTAGATACCAATACCCGATGAGTGCCCCACCATGAAAAAGTAGCCACCCGATATCATCGCCATGATGGCATACAAAGGTATTGCTAACTGAGCTTTTAGAAAACTACCGCCGGATTCCGCATCTTTCGGCACCACCACCATTTGATATAGCGTAATAAAAATCGGCGTAGCGAAGCCAAATATCCAAATCCAATGCAATGCGGCATGTTCAGTAGTAACCTTGATGCCCGCCGAAAAGGCAATCACCTTAAAACTATAAACGGAGTAAAATAGAATACAAAACGCGATAAACTGAGCCGCCGCGGAAACGCGATAATCCATCGCCGTCACGGTAGGACGCAGAGCAATATGATGACGTGTGACTAATGCCGTACCACCACATATCAAGACAAGAACCGCAAGCATAATGCGCTCAACGGACATGCCAGCACTACCAAACCCAGCAACGCCTTTTTCAATCGAACGAAAAATTTGTAGGCCCGTTGTTATCCGATCTTTGCTAGCAACGTACTGATCAAGCTTCTCTTGGCACTGGCTCTTTACCGCTTCCAAAGAATGACGAATGGCGACAGGATCAACCGGATCAGGTTCGAACAGAGAGAAGCCATCGTTCTCGGGCACGCTGTTACGCTCAGCAATCAAGCGTTGAGCTTCCGCCTCGACATCCATATTGGCGTCACAGCTTGGTTCAACCGGATCTTCACGTAATTGAAAATAGCCCTGCCAGATTACCTCACCTAGCTGCAACAACTGTGCATGCATGGTGTGGCTGGTATTCAGCGTTATCACAAATACCAAAACGAGAAACGCAGGTAAAGCGGCAAGCCATTGGTATAGTGTGCGGTTACCCACACTTACCTTCTGATCCATGAAAGACCTCAATTTATTATTTTTAATAAGTAGCCATCACTCAATAGCCTAGGCTTGGCCTTTCATTCTATTGAACACATGTCTGGCGAATCATACCTAAGTCTCTTTCTTAGTCAATACTGGATACATTATCACCAACAAAACCGTCAGTAATTCGCCTAATTGGCCACTAAACTAACGAAACGTAACAGCTTTTGCTATAGTCAAAGACATCGACAACCGTTTGAGTCAAATTCCCGAATTCCATGGAAACCACTCTAAGCCAACAGTTACAGCGCTTTATCCCGTTTGATGAATGGTCAGAAGACATCATCGACGGGCTTTTGCCGCACTTCCGCATCTACTCTCTCAACAAAGGCAAGGTCGTCTTTAAACGTGGCGAAACTGACGAAGAGTGTCACTTTCTATTAAAAGGCACCATGGATCTTGCAGATGAACACTTTAATGTGACCCAAATCGATGCCAACGCCGACGATAACTTCATGGCACTCGACGGCACTCATCACTGTCATCGTTATGCGGGCATCACCACCAGTAAATGCGATTTTGTCTCAGTTAAGCGTGCGCATTTAGATTTGATTTCAACTTGGGCTGAATTACGCACAGACATACGCCAATCTAGCAGCGCAGACGACGATGAAAGCGACTGGCTAGAACGTCTCGTCACCTCAGAATTGTTTAATCGCATTCCTGCCGGCAATATTCAAAAGCTGCTTTCCCGTTTCGAAGAAGTACCAGTAAAGCTCGGTGAAGAGATCATCCGTCAAGGCGAACCCGGTGAACACTGCTACGTTATCAAGCATGGCAGAGCGTTAGTCACTCAATCGAACGGAGAGAAAGTTCAAACATTAGCTGCATTAACGCATGGCAATCTATTTGGTGAAGATGCACTCGTCAGTTCACTTCCTCGTAATGCCACCATCACCATGAGCAGCGACGGCGTTCTCATGCGTCTAGCGAAAGAGCATTTTGATGCTTTACTACGCCAACCAATCCTCACCTTTGTTACGGCGAAACAAATAGAAAAACTCGTCGAAGAAGGCGATACCGGCACAGTGGTACTAGATGTACGCCATGAAGAAGAATACGCTGCCGACCCCATGCTTCGAGCACGCAATATACCTTTAGCTAAATTGCGCGACCGCTTAAAAGAATTGGAGCCAGCGTTTATTTATATCATAGCCGGGGGTAAGCGAGCAGAAGCTGCAGCTTACATATTATCGGAAGCTGGATTTGATGCGCGGGTATTAAAAGAACCATAATAATTCTTAACTCATATAAAACCCCGCGAATGCGGGTTTTTATATGATGAGTTGCAAAGATGTATTACAAACTTTCAGCAGACTCGGACAGATACTTGGCGACACCTTCTGGTGAAGCATCCATACCTTTATCGCCTTTATTCCAACCCGCTGGACACACTTCACCGTGTTCTTCGTGGAATTGCAGTGCATCAAGCAAACGGATTAATTCATCAATATTACGACCCAATGGTAAATCGTTGATATGTTGCGCGCGTACAACACCTTCTTTATCAATGATAAATGCACCGCGTAAAGCAACACCACCCATTGTTTCAACGTCGTATGCTTTGCAAATACCATGATCGATATCCGCCGCCATAGTGTATTTAACCGCACCAATACCGCCGTCATTGACTGGCGTGTTGCGCCATGCATTGTGAGTGAAGTGAGAGTCGATAGAAACAGAGATGACTTCAACACCCATTTCAGTAAATTTATCCATACGCTTATCAAGAGCAATCAGCTCTGACGGGCACACAAAAGTGAAGTCCAATGGATAAAAAAACACAACTGCGTATTTTCCCTTGATGACATCGTATAAATTGAATTCATCAACAATAGAACCGTTACCCAATACTGCCGGAACGGTGAAATCCGGGGCTTGCTTACCGACCAATACGCTCATTTTAATGACTCCATATGGATTGTTATCATTTGCAGATGCACTGCAATATAAGGCAGAGTGGCCATCATACATTGCGTATCTGGCTAATCATACCGCCATTACCCGATAAATCGTGCTCAAGAAAATTGGGGGTAAGCTTATTACAAACTCTGTTTTACATATGACGCTAGCCAGTAGGTTGTTACTGTTTTGATGATGCGCCCACTGACCAGAAATCATGCGAATAAATACCGCCCTTGGTCTATGGTTTGGGCCTTGGCGCTGTCCATTATTTTGCATACCGCACTCTTCATCCCTGCGCACACTGACATTCAAAGCGAACGACCACAACCCATGATCAATGCCAATATCCTAACAGTGGTGGCGCAACGTAATGACAGACAAGATCAGCGCGGTAATACTGGCAACAGCACCGTAGCCGATGCACCAACAACACAAGATGCGGGTCAAGCCACGGTAGCCTCAACGCGTGTAGCAGCAACACCAGCCAACAAGGCCGATGCCGCCAGCACACTGAGCAAAACACCATCAAATAAAGCCGTTGTGGCAGCCAATCAACCCCAAGATGAAAAATCCGCACACTTGAACGATCACAAACCACAACAACAAGCCAAAGCAATAACGCCCTCCCAACCAGCGCCAACAACAGTACCACCCACTAAAGCAAAACCAGTGGAAGACGCGAATATCGCCAGCAATCCCAAGTCTGCGACAAACAGTGCTTCACTTAAAATTCACGGTGACGAAGACGTAATCACGGATCCTGTCGAGCGTGCTTATTACAAGGAGCTAATGGCGCATCTAATACGCAAACTTCCAGCTCATCCTCCAGGGATTATTGGTAATGTGCGCTTACAGCTCGAAATCAATTACTCCCAAGTTATCACCGGGGTCGAAATTATTGTCAGCAGTGGTGATAAGCGCACAGACGAATGGGCGCGACGAGCAGCACTGTCAGTTAGTCCAGTTCCTCCGGTACCCAAAAGCCTGCTGCAGCCCTACTATTTTCGCCCAACCATCAAACTCGCAGACTAACTCGCGGCGAAAGGTTTCTGTTGACCACTTAGCTCGCTATGATGAAGGTCACTTTCGTTATCGGATTATCTCTCCTTCATGGATTCTACAATTTTAGCGTTCGCCTTCGTCGCCATATTAGCATTCGCTTGTCAGTGGCTAGCATGGCGCGTGAAGCTTCCCGCTATTCTCTTTTTACTTGCCTCTGGCCTCATCGTAGGACCGCTCACTGGATGGTTTGATCCAGATCCGCTATTCGGCGACCTACTCTTTCCGCTGATATCACTATCGGTTGCTATTATCTTATTTGAAGGCAGCCTAACCCTAGATTTTGCCGAGATTCGAGCGCAAAAAAACGTCGTACAACGATTAATCACCATTGGCGCTTTAGTAACGTGGGGCGTCATTGCTGCCGCCACCCATTACTTATTCGAGTTGAGTTGGTCTTTAAGTGTGCTCTTTGGCGCACTGACTGTAGTTACCGGCCCAACCGTCATTGTACCTATGCTGCGGACCGTAAGGCCCAATGCCTCAATCGGTAATATTCTGCGCTGGGAGGGGATTCTTATTGATCCCATCGGTGCGCTACTCGTGGTGGTTGTGTACGAATTCATGGTGGCACAAGAGCAGGCTCTAGGTCTCACTAGTGGCCTACTCACTTTTGTCGAAATCGTCGCCGCAGGCGGCATCATAGGCCTTACCGGCGGCTGGTTATTAGCGTCAATATTGAAGCGCCACTGGGTTCCAGATTACTTAGAAAATCTGGCTACTCTATCACTGGTTTTTGTTGTCTTCGCGGTTGCCAATGCTCTGGCACACGAATCCGGCTTATTGGCCGTAACCTTGATGGGGATGTGGCTAGCGAATCAAAAAGATATTCGTATGGTTGAAATTCTCAACTTCAAAGAAAATCTAACGATCGTTCTAATCTCGGGACTCTTCATCATTTTAGCGGCACGTCTGACCCTCGATGATATTATTGCTCTGGGTTGGACACCATTACTCCTGCTCGCCATGATGCAATTTGTGGCGCGTCCATTAGCCGTATTGATCTCCTCAGCGGGCAGTACGCTGAGATGGCAAGAAAAAGCACTGTTAGCTTGGATTGCCCCGCGCGGCATTGTCGCCGCCGCCGTATCGGCCTTGTTCGCGATCAAACTAGAGCAAGCGGGAGAGGAAGACGCTTTAATATTAGTTCCTCTCACTTTTAGCGTCATTTTTGGTACTGTGGTTTTGCAGAGCGCAACGGCAGGATTTCTCGCACGCTGGCTAGGTGTTAACGAACCACCACCTAACGGCTTCTTAATCGTCGGCGCCAACAGTGTTGCTCGTGCTGTTGCCACTGAATTGAAAAAACACAATGTTCGGGTGCTCGTGTGTGACTCAAACTGGGACAATATTCGCGCCGCACGAATGAAAGGTCTTGAAACCTTCTTCGGCAATCCCGTTTCAGAATACGCTGAACAGCGACTGGATTTGGTCGGCATTGGCAAGCTGTTGGCACTCTCTCCTGAACGCAGCAACAATACCATTGCAGGGATGCGTTTTGGCTCTGAGTTTGGCACACACAATATTTATGCGTTGCAAACAACCTCAGAAACTAAGCTTAGTGAGAAACACCAGCATGGTGAAGAACTTAGGGGGCAGCGTTTATTTTCTGAAAAGATGACATACAGTAAATTTTCAAGCTTGCTTTCCCAAGGCGGCGAAATGCACTCGACTCGTTTAACCAAAGAATTTGGTTTCGAGACATTTATCAACATCAATGGCAAAAATGCCATTCCACTCTTCGCTATTACGCCAGAAGGCAAGGTGCAAATCTGTGTAATTGGAGGTGAATTTAAACCTAATGTCGGCTGGACAGTTGTGAGTTTATTTACCCCCAATTTAGTTGCAGAGCGCGCCAAATTGCAAACAACATCCTCCTAAAGGCGCTGTTTTTGTATGCTAAACCGCAATGTACATTTCAAGATCAAAAGAAGATTTTTTACGGCTATTTTATTAATATGTCGTATTTAGACTAATTCTATTTTCAGATATCTATATCGAATCTCTATCTAACCCCCCCATGCGGTGGCCGTTTTGGCCAATATAGGGTTATATTCGGCCAAACTCTTTTAAATCATTGCGCAACTAAACATTGATCTGCCAGTAACGCCATTAGATTCTGGACGACCACTAGACGATATCACTAGATCAATCATGCATTCTCTTAAGCCACATACGGAAACACTGCAGACGCTGCGCCGTCTTGTGATCCGCAAGAATATGAAAAAAGCGATACCAACACTCAACGCTTCCCTCACCAACATTCACGACGTACCCGCTTTACTTCACGTTATCTCGGTACTCGAAAATAGCCAATTGGTCGATAATCAACCAGCACTTTTTTTAGAGTACGGACAAATTCTGGGAATGCAGACAAGCGTACAATCTGACAATTTAAAACAGATGTTAGATAAAATACAGACATTAATAAACACTCCAGAACATCCTTTCTCACTCAAAATTATTGATGATGGCATGATCAGCCACTGCGAATTTTTATGGTTATCGTCAACTGATCCGATACCCTCTCGGGGTCTATCGGAGTTATTGCTGGCGTATGGCTATAGCTTAGGTTTTGCATTCGTCGCTGCAGGTACGCATAATCAACTCGCCATATTTTTGCCCTACCCAGAGCCTGAATATGCTGCTCAATACCCGCTCTATGCTCCCCTGCGAGTGACATACAATGCCCCTTATTTCGCAATACGCATTCCTTCGGCCCAATTGAGAGAACCCTTACCGAGTAATATCATTAGTTTCGGTGGCAAAGGTACTAACTTACGTTCATCTCATCTAGTTGCACAAAAAGCCGCCAACCTATTACGCAATAGTCTGCACGAACCCCCGACACTTACGGATTTGGCCTCGCAATTGAGCTTAACCGAACGTACCTGCAAGCGTCGTTTGCAAGAAGCCGGAACGCACTACCAGCAACTACTGGCTGATATACGTTTAGAGCAAGCCCACTATTGGCTCAACCAACATATTTGCAATGTTAGCCAAGCGGCTGAGCGCCTTGGTTACTCCAGTGTTGCTAACTTTTCGAAAGCCTTCAAAAAGTGGAGCGGTTACTCGCCATCCCACGCCAAACAAGGTCGCGAACCAGAGCCAGACTGAGGTTCTCAAGTCAGTCGTCATAATGACGATCGACTAACGACGAAATCCAGGTGCCTCGCCGCGCATAAAACGCTATACTTGCCGCCTTTTTCAGACAGCCAGCTTGCCCTAAAGCAACTTGGGAGCAACTGGCTTGAACTCGTAATCAGGACAAATCATGGGCAAGCAAACCGCTCTATACGCTAAACATCTTGAAGCTAACGGCAAAATGGTTGATTTCGGTGGTTGGGACATGCCCATCCATTACGGATCACAAATCGCCGAGCACAACGCGGTTCGTGAACATGCCGGCATGTTCGATGTATCCCACATGACCATCGTCGATGTTCGTGGCCCTGACGCCAAAGCCTTTTTGCAAAAACTACTCGCTAACGATGTCGATAAGCTCACCGAGTTAGGTAAAGCTTTGTACAGCGGCATGCTCAACCATGATGGCGGTGTGATTGATGACTTAATCGTCTATCGCATGGAAGGCTGGTATCGCACGGTCGTCAATTGCTCAACGCGCGAAAAAGACCTTGAGTGGATGGATAAGCAAAGCCATGGTTTTGATATTAGCCTCACAGAACGTCCCGAACTGGCCATGGTTGCGGTGCAAGGTCCACAGGCTATTAAAATCGTACAAGGGATCAAAACCGAAGCCGCCGATTTGATCGGGCGTTTGAAAATTTTCCAAGGTTTACCGCACTCAGACTGGTTCTTCGCACGCACCGGCTACACGGGTGAAGATGGCTTAGAAATTATGATTCCAGAGACTGAAGTCGCTGCATTCTGGCAAGCCTTGACCGATGCCGGTGTTAAACCTGCCGGACTTGGAGCGCGTGATACGCTGCGCTTAGAAGCGGGAATGAACTTGTACGGCAACGATATGAACGAAACCATTAGTCCGCTTCAAGCCGGCATGGGTTGGACTATTGCTTGGCAACCAGCTGATCGTAATTTTATCGGTCGAGCAGCACTCGAACAGCAACAAGCAGCTGGCGTGACTCATATCCAAGCCGGTTTAGTCCTTGAAAGCCGTGGCGTTATGCGCTCACATCAAAAAGTCATCGTTGATGGCGTTGGTGAAGGTGAAGTGACTTCTGGCACTTTCTCACCCAGCCTACAATACTCGATTGCAATGGCACGAGTACCTGCCGGAACGGGCGATACCTGCCAAGTAGACATGCGCGGCAAGCTGGTTAATGCGCGCGTCGTTAAATTACCATTCGTACGTAATGGTAAAAAGCAGTTCGCTTGAGCTGCTAATACAGAGTTTTCTTGCACAAATAATAGGAGATACCCACATGAGCAACATCCCTGCTGATTTGAAATACGTTGCCTCCCACGAATGGATCCGTGTTGAAAGCGATGGCACCGTAACGGTTGGCATTACTGCTTTTGCACAGGACCAACTGGGCGACGTTGTTTTTGTTGAACTGCCAGAAGTCGGCACCGACGTAGCAGCAGAACAAGACATTGCGGTTGTTGAATCAGTGAAAGCCGCTTCTGATATTTACGCTCCGTTAACGGGTAAAATCATTGCTGTGAACGAAGCCTTGGCCGATGCACCAGAAACCGTAAACGAAGATCCATACGGTGAGGCTTGGTTCTTCAAAATGGAACTAGCCAATAGTGATGATCTAAACACCCTATTGGATGCCGACGCTTACGCGGCACTTTGCGAATAACGCTCGATCTTCTAAGCCGCCGTGTTGTTAACAACACGGCGGCTATAGAACGCTTTACTTAAATATCCCCGAACTCCGACATGCCCACAGGTTCACCCATGACCACTCTGTCCCTGAAAGATCTGGAACAAGGCGACAACTTTATTGGCCGCCATATTGCCTCTAACGGCGCAACTAACGACGACAACGAAGAAGCAGCACTGCTCGCTGCCGTTGGCGCTGATTCACTGGAAGCGCTCACCGCCGAAATCGTTCCCGCCGATATTCTGCGCCCACCATTCCTGACTACGGGTGAACCGCAATCAGAGTTCGCAGCGATTAATCGCCTACGTGCCATTGCCAACAAAAATAAAGTATTCAAAAGCTATATTGGCTTGGGTTACCACGACACCATCATCCCGCCAGTCATTCTGCGCAATGTGTTAGAGAATCCAAGCTGGTACACCGCTTATACACCATACCAACCAGAAATTGCCCAAGGCCGTCTGGAAGCCCTGCTCAACTATCAGCAAATGGTGATCGACTTTACCGGCATGGAGCTGGCCAACGCCTCCCTGCTAGACGAAGGCACCGCCGCCGCAGAGGCCATGGCAATGGCCAAGCGCACCGTACGCAAAAACAAATCCAACACCTTCTACATTGATGAAAACTGCTTACCCCAGACCATCGACGTGGTAAAAACCCGTGCTGAAGCCTTTGGTTGGGATTTACTGCTTGGCCCAGCCGCCGCTGCGGCCGAAGCTGACGTATTTGGCGCGTTATTCCAATACCCAGGTAAGAACGGTGAAGTCACCGACTTTACCGATGTGATTACCGCCCTGCACGCCAAAGATGCCCTAGCCGCCGTGGCTACCGATCTAATGGCCCTCGTTATGCTAAAAGCACCGGGCGAAATGGGAGCCGACATTGTATTGGGTAACGCCCAGCACTTTGGTGTACCGATGGGCTTTGGCGGCCCTCACGCGGCATTCTTTGCCACCCGTGATGCTTACAAGCGCTCTATTCCTGGCCGCATCATTGGCGTTTCTATTGACGCTCAAGGCAAACAAGCGCTGCGTATGGCACTGCAAACTCGGGAACAACACATTCGCCGTGAAAAAGCCAACTCGAACATCTGCACCGCGCAAGTCTTACTGGCCAACTTATCCTCGTTCTACGCTGTGTATCACGGCCCGCAAGGATTAAAAACCATTGCTAGCCGTATCCATCGCCTAACGGATATTTTGGCGAAAGGTCTGCAAAACAAAGGCGTTGAACTCATTAACAACACTTGGTTCGATACCCTGACGATTCGCATTAACGATAGCGCTGACGTCTTAGCTCGCGCCGAAGCCGCTGAAATTAACTTGCGCTACGGTGACAACAATCAAGTCAGCATGAGCTTGCACGAGAAGGTTAGTGCTGCCGACATCGTCGAACTATTCGATGTGATTTTAGGCCAAGATCATGGCCTAGATGTCTACGCACTCGATGCTGAAATTCTAGCCAGCGGTAGCAACAGTATTGATACCGGCATTCAACGCACAACGACCTTTTTAACGCATCCGACGTTCAATAAGTACCATACTGAACACGAAATGCTGCGCTACATGAAGCGCTTAGAAAGCAAAGATCTGGCGATGAATCACTCGATGATCACGCTAGGCTCGTGCACCATGAAACTGAACGCCACCACCGAAATGATTCCGATTACATGGCCAGAGTTCAGCAACATTCATCCATTTGCACCGAAAAGCCAAACCCAAGGCTACGAAGAATTAGTACACACACTGGATGCTTACTTGCGCGACATTACCGGTTTTGATGCTATCTGTATGCAGCCAAATTCTGGCGCCCAAGGTGAATATACTGGCCTGTTGGCCATTAAGAAATACCATGAAAGCCGCGGCGATCATCATCGCAACGTGTGTTTAATTCCTCGCTCGGCACACGGTACTAACCCAGCATCAGCACAGATGGCCTCGATGCGTGTGGTTGTTACCGACTGCGATGACGAGGGTAACGTGGACTTTGCCGATCTAAAAGCCAAAGCCGAAGAGCTAGGCGACCAGCTTTCCTGCTTGATGCTGACCTACCCTTCTACGCACGGTATTTATGAAAAAGGCGTACGTAAAATTTGCGACTTGATTCATAGCCTAGGTGGCCAAGTCTATATGGATGGTGCCAACCTTAACGCCCAAGTCGGTGTGACCCAGCCCGCCTTTATCGGCGCTGACGTATCGCACATGAACTTGCATAAAACCTTCGCTATCCCTCATGGCGGCGGCGGCCCAGGCATGGGACCTATTGGAGTAGCGAAACACTTAGCGCCGTTTGTGGCTAACCACAGCGTGCGTCCGATTGAGGATGCCAGTATCGGTAACGGTGCGGTATCGTCGGCACCCTATGGCTCAGCCAGCATTCTACCCATTAGCTGGATGTATATTACCCTAATGGGTGGCAGCGGCTTGCGTAAAGCGACACAGAATGCCTTGTTAAAAGCCAACTATTTGGCCAAGCGTTTAAGCAGTCACTATCCGATTTTATATTCAGGTTTAAATGGCCGCGTTGCGCACGAATGTATTGTTGACCTACGCCCAATAAAAGCCGAAACCGGTGTCACCGAAATCGATATTGCTAAGCGTTTAATGGATTACGGTTTCCATGCACCGACTATGTCATTTCCAGTGGCAGGCACCTTTATGATTGAGCCAACAGAATCTGAAAGTAAAGTCGAAATCGACCGTTTTGCCGATGCCATGATTGCCATTAAAGGTGAAATCGAAGCCATTCAACATGGCCAACTGGATGCGGAAAATAACCCGCTGAAAAATGCACCACACACGGCGCAGGTTATTGCTGGCGAGTGGAATCATCCCTACAGTCGCGAGCTAGCAGCATACCCAGTAAAAGAATTGGGTGCGTATAAGTTCTGGCCTTCAGTTGGACGCATCGACGATGTCTACGGCGACCGCAACTTGATTTGTTCATGTCCTGCGATTGAAAATTACGAAGATTAATTCGTTATTTCACCATAAAAAGCCCGCGCTTAACGCGGGTTTTTTATTGGTCAGATCACCAGCAAAATACCCCAAAGCATTATTAATAAAATAATGCCTGCTAGCTCATTCCTAGCGGCTATCCAATTAGCCCAAACTTAAAAAGGGAAATTTGGGTTTAATATCAAACGAGGTATTACGATGTTGAATTAACCAGCCCTCCAATTCTGTCGCCATCATAGGTTTCGCAAAGAAGAAGCCCTGAACTTCCTCTCCACCAAGGCGAATGACACTATTTAGCTCTTTTTGCGTCTCCACACCCTCAACAATAACAGACAGTTCAAGGCCATGAGCAAGCGCAATAATACTGCTAAAAACACCCTCACCACCGCTGTTAATAGCAGTCACAAAGGAACGATCAATCTTCAAGGTATCGAGCGGAAAATCCAATAAATAACTAATAGACGAATACCCGGTACCAAAATCATCAATAGAAATGCGTACCCCTTGCTCTCTTAATTGACTCAATACATTGCGTATTTGCTCGACATCACTGGCAAATACGTTTTCCGTCATTTCTAATTCTAAGCGCTCTGGTGGTAGCCCCGTTAGCGTTAAGATTTCCATAACTTCGCTCACAAACTCGACATCCAGTAATTGCAATACTGAAATATTCACCGCCACTCGAAGGTCACTATTGGGGGCAATATTTTGCAACATTTCACAGGCCCGCTTTAGCACCCAACGGCCTAACATGGGCATCAAGCCACATTCTTCAGCAAGAGGAATAAACACACCAGGGCTAATAGGAGCAATGTTTTTATCTGATTGAGGCCAACGAGCGAGTGCTTCAAAACCGGTTAACTTACCCGTATTCATAGCAATCATGGGCTGCAATGCAATATCCATCGACTGGCTCTCAATGGCATTACGCAATGCTTGGGCTAAATGAACACGTTCCGCTGCTTCCACTCCCCAATTGTCGTTATAAATCGACACTGTACCGCGCATACATTTAGAACGGTAAACAGCGATATCAGCATGTTCAAGTAGCTCTTCCGCCGTGATGCCGTGGTTTGGGCAGATAGAGGCACCGATACTTGCGCCCACACTTACAGGGCCACTGGGGAGTTCTATTGGCATTTTTAATTTATTAATCAGATCATTGGAGAAGCGATAGACTTCTTCATGACTCGATACATAACGTTGCAAAATTACGAATTCATCACCACCCCAACGAGCACAAACGTGATCGTCACCACACGCTTCGCGTATACGCTGCGCTGTTTCGCGAATAACATGGTCGCCAGCAAAATGGCCAAGACCGTCGTTGATTTCCTTAAACCGATCAAGATCAAGTAAATAAATCGCAAAACCTGACTCATCATTGCGATATTCATCCAATGCGCCTTCAACCATATTGGTAAAACGATAACGATTCTCTAAACCGGTGAGCATATCGTGATTGGCTTGATATTTTAGCTCTTGAGTACGTGCTAACACTTGAGATTCGAGTGACGCATTCACTTCTGTTAAACGCTGACGCGCACGGGATAAATCAATATTTAGCTCTTCCATTTTTCGCGCACGATAATTGGCTAATTTGTGCAATAAACCGCCTTTTAACGAGCGTATCGCCGACTCATGGATATTTTCCATTACTAATACCAGTGTCATAGCAGTAATTAATCCCAATGAACCGAGCATCCATGGATTAATATCCGATGCAATAAATAGAATCGGAGGGCTAAGACATAAAGCACTATTGATATATAGCAGTATCCGATCAGATGTAAGACCAATAGAGCTAAGCATCGCCACAACAATTAGTACCCCAGCCACCACGCCTAAATGAAAATCGCTAAGTGTCGCGCTAAAAATAAACAAAAACGCAAACCAAACGAACTGACTCCCTAACAAACCAATAGCAAAAAGTGCACGCCAACGACCAATGTGATCTTCATTCTCTCGGCTCACATACGCAATAAATACTGCTGCCCGAATGGTTTGCATCGACACAAAAGCCAAAAACCAACACCACAAGGAATTTTCGATTTCTGGGGTTCTTAACGCAGTAACAAGTAGTAACGCCGTCACCAATTGCAAAATCACGGATGGAGGACTTTTTGAGTACACTGATGAAATCATAACCTGACGCAAACCAGTTGCCGTTAAATCAGGTTCAATGATTGCTTGATCATCTTTATTCTTACGTAAGTTACTCATGTCGGTGACATACACCCAAGCAATAATGATCATCTCAGCAAACGCGAATACCACACCAGTGACACCTAAAGGCACAATATCGGCATCACCCAAGCTCATTAATTGCAAGGAAAGGGGGATTAGGTTTAAAACAATAATAAGAATCGCATAGCGAGGAAATAGAGATAAGGGTAAGGCATGTCCTAATACAATTGTTACAAACATACTGATAACGATCAATCGAGTTTCAGGATCCAATTCTGGCAAAATCATGAATGCAATGATATTCGAACCAAACACCACAACGACTAGCTGACGTACGTATTTTCGTACCGCCGCCTTTTGAGCATCAAGCCCCACAGGCGGATTATGGCGGTACTGGATCGCGGATGCGATTGGAAACATGTAAATAAACATGCAAGCGATAATGCTATACCAGTTCACCAGCGTAGCGCTGGTCAGGATAAAAAATACGATTGATAGTAAACAACTGATAGCCAAAGCCAAACCGATCGGTCCACGTTTCATGAGCAACGTGCTACGTTCAGCATAAAATTCATCAGTATCAGCGAATATCGCTGGTAAAAAGGTGGCACTTCTCATAAATCAAAATACCTGTTTAGTATTATTGTTGGGTGTTCTGATCGTCTCTCCATTACCTCTACAGGAAAACTTTGGCGTTCCATGGCTAACAAAACATCAAGTGAATGATAGTTCTCTAATCAATTAATTCCGAGCACTAGTTATCACTTTTACATTGCCTCGACATTCAAATAGTGACCTTCCTAGCAGCGCCTCTACCCTCATGCCTGCCAAACACGTACAAGAAATTGGCCCAGATAAGTCTGTGATTAGCTGCTCTGTCTGGTTAAGCGATTTTGACTAAATGCGCTTTATGGGTGACCTTGCGCTTTACTGCGGCTAAAAACTCATTCCCCCAATGCTCGATATCATAATGACTCACAATGTCATAAGCCTCACGCATACGACTACGTGCTTCTTCGCGATTCATTGCCAGTGCTAGATAGCAGGTCTCTGCCATTTCTGCGGGGTCATGTGGGTTAGTTAACATGGCGCCGCGTACTTCTGCCGCCGCACCTGCAAACTCTGATAATACCAGCACGCCACTGCCTTCGATCTTACCTTGGGTCGCAACATACTCCTTAGCAACCAAGTTTAACCCATCGCGCAGAGGCGTAATCCACATAACATCCGCCATGGCGTAATAAGCCACCAATTGTTCGAATGGTACAGCGCGGAAAAAAAACTGCACAGGCGTCCAGCCGACATCAGCATATTGACCATTAATGCGACCAACTGCCTGTTCAATCTCTACCTGCAATTTCTTGTAGACCGTCATTTCTTTTGCCGCCGGTACACAGACAGTGACCAGTGTGACTTTACCGTGCAACTCAGGATGATCTTCCAGCAATTTTTCAAAGGCTTGAAGCTTAGCTGGAATTCCTTTGGTGTAATCTAAGCGCTCGACCGATAACACTAATTTAGTGCCGTTTAATTCCTTACGAAGCTCTTTCATCCGGTTCTGAATAACAGGATCCGCTAACGCCTCGGCGACGCGATTCAGATCTAATCCAACGGGATGTGCACCTAAACGAATACGACGATGATTCACTTCGATTTCTGTCGTCATTTCATCCAAACCAACGGCACAGCCATAGGTTACGAAGCGTGGAGCACAACCCACTTTTTCTTTCACATCAATGGGAGTTACACCACGCGCAACATCAACAAAATTCTCAGCCTGACGTGGAATATGAAAGCCAATATAATCACATTGCAACAAGCTCCCCACGATCTCGCGACGCCATGGCAGAACATTAAAAACGTCTGCAGATGGAAAATACGTGTGATGAAAAAATGCGATATTTAAATCTGGGCGCAATTCGCGCAAATAGGCAGGTACCATCCACAAATTGTAATCGTGAATCCAGACGGTAGCACCTTCGGCAGCTTCTTCACTGGTGCGCTCGGCAAATCGACGATTAACGTCCTTAAACACCTGCCAATGGTCTTCACGGAAAGAGGCTCGCTCCCAAAAGGTGTGCAAGGTTGGCCAGAATGCTTCTTTCGAGAATTTCTTGTAGAAGATATCAACATCACGCTTACTCAAACCAACCCGCGCTGCGACTAGATTTGAATACTTATCTATGTCGACCTCAGTATGGCTTTCGAATTCACCCAGTTTGGGATCGTGGATCGACCACGCAACCCAAGATCCCTTTTTACCATCGGCAAAAAAACTCATTAGCGTAGGAATAATACCGTTAGGCGACGTCGGGCGACGGCGCTTTTGAACACCATCTTCAATATATTCTTCATAAGGTAAGCGGTGATAGACCATGACTAAATCGGATTGCCCTGGTGTTGCCGGTTCACGTATCTCGGCACTAATCCCCTCTTCACCTAAAAACCCAAAATAACTAATGGCTTCTAAAATACCACCGCAGCCAGGTTCTAATGCATGATATACACGAGCGCGATTACGGGTTGCTTCTAATAATCCGGCTTCCGATTCACCCACGCACACGCCAATAAAATCGTGCTCATACATGGATAAATCATTCAAGGTATCACCAGCCACCATCACATCTTCGCTATTTAATTCGAGGTGATTAATGAGTGCAGTTAGTGTCGCGCCTTTATTAATACCTTTGGGAAGAAAATCCAAATACAAACCCGCCGAATAAAGTACATCGCAGTTCAGGGTCGCTGCGATTGCACTTAATTCTTCGGTGACGGCACCCTCTTCGCAAAAATATGAACAACGACGCTCTTGCGGAACATCTTGACGTGTTAAACCGGCAATATGAGCTATCGCCTCTTCAATTTTGTGCTCGCCTGGCCACATGTCTTCAATTAGGCTTTGCACCTCGAATACAGGCTGCAAAGTATGACCATTAACAACCGTACAGCCGACGTCACAAATAATATAATCAGGTTGGGGGATCATAGTATCGGCGAGCAATGGCAATACTGACTCTAAACCGCGACCGGTGACAAAGACTAAATCAATATTCGGATGAGCGGCGATTAATTGATACAGCTGTTGACGCTGGGCGGCATCACCCGCAAGGAAGGTTCCATCAAGATCGGTAGCTAATAGCATGGCAGTCTCCTGTGGCTATGTATGTGACAGGAAACGAAACGGTAAACTGAGCAAAATATTACGAAAAGGACCTGTGAATTAAGACTCCTAAAATTGATCCAAGCTCAAGCTCAAGAAGCTCTCATGCAGTGTTACGGCGTTTCGCTCCAAAATTAAATCATCAACATTGAATTTTGTTGAACTACTAACATCATTATCGCAATCAATAACAAACGACAACTGATATATGCATGTTTCATACCTACTAATATTAAATGCACGGGAACATTATTTAATTTAGGATTTCACATTAATAGTGTATCGACAATAGCACCGCCAGCGTGCATATACAATTAAAATACCGCATAACGTCGCAATTACATTTTTAATTTATTCACCAATTACAATCATTTTTGCTATAAATAATGCAAGCCTGCGCAAGGTAGCCAACGAACTTTCTTCGCATATCACATCACTCGTATGCCAACCAAAATGTTAATTGGTACATGTAATACATATCCAGTGATATGTCATTTATTATCTGAGCAAAGATCTCCTCATGCGGCGTTTTCGTTGTCTTGGGAAGATAAATCATCATCGACTTCAGATTCATCGGGATACATTTCTAGTGCCGTCGGTGTAGTGCGCACCATGGCAACAAATTGTGCAGGATGTTCATATTCTTCTTCATTTCTAGCGTTAATTTTCCAGATGGCAAAACCTGCCAGCAACAGCTGCATAAAACAAAAATAAACGGGTAAAGCACTTGGCCCTGTTGCTGTCATTAACTGTCCTGCTAGCGCCGGTCCGATGGCGGCGCCAATACCATGAAGCAACAAAACAGCACTGCCACCAGCAATAATCTCTGGGCCATCTAGATGATCAATTAAATGCGCCACCGCAACGGGATAAATTGCAAAAGCCAAACCACCATAAAGGGCAATGGCAAATAATAACGTGGTAATATTTAATCCGGCCGGTATAAGCAATAAAGCGGCTACTGCGGCAAGCGTGCAGGTAACAAGAATCACTTTACGGCGATCACTACTATCGGAGTAACGACCTAGTGGATATTGCAACAAGGCACCGCCTAAAATGCCCGCGCTCATAAAACTCGCGACCCCAGCATCATCAAGCCCAACCTTGCCAGCATAAACCGCCCCCATCCCCCAAAAAGCGCCCATCGCAAGTCCTGAAAGCAAGGAAGCGGCAACCGCAACGGGAGCAATTCGCCATAAAAAAGGTAGACGCAGTCGTTTAACCGTTTGCACTTCTGGAGGCGTTAACCGAGTCCATGCGACCGGCACTAAGCTTAAAGTAACGAGCATCGAGGCTAAGGCAAACAAAATATAGGATTCTGTTGAATCGAAACGCATCAACTGCTGCGCCAATGTTAATGAGGCGAGATTCACCACCATGTAGACAGCGAACACCTTGCCGCGCTGGGTGCTTGGCGTTTGCGCATTCAGCCAACTCTCGATCACGGTATACAAAATAACGAGCGAGATACCCGTGAGTATCCTTAAACCCACCCATACCCAAGGGTTGACTAGCAACTGATGCAACATAACAGATACCGCAGCGACAGCAGCGCAGAGCGCAAACACTCGAATGTGGCCAACCTTTCGGATCATAGGTAATGCAATGAAAGTTCCAACGAAAAAACCAACAAAATAACCCGACATAATCAGGCCCATCATGCTGGAATCGTAACCTGCCGCTCCTCCACGTATCGCCAACAAGGTATTTAATAGGCCGCTACCAAGCAATAATAACGACACCCCCACCAGTAAAGAACCGATGGGCGCAATGAGTTGCAACATAACCTAATACACTCCTGTGCGAATCTAGGTGATGAACCTAAGTCTACTCGACTAGCGCGACAGCCTTATGACATCTATTCGCAGTTTAGCAGCCTTGCGCAGATTCTACTGATTCAATCAGCAGCTAATAGTGACTTCCGTTAAATCATCGACTTCTAGATACGTCAATGTCGTCGTCTTAAAGTTCAAATCGACAAAAATACGACAATAATATTCGCCGTGACGCCAAGCCATGCAAACACTTGTATCGTTAGAAGAATTCAACTCAAAATGACCATCAAAAGCAGGATACTGACTACGGAACTCCATCAGCCTAGTCAGGCGTTTTACCACTGGTTTTTCAACGCTTGCGTCAATTTCATCCAACGAATAATAATGGCGATTAATATCACGCAGCTCACCACTAGCTTTCATTAATTCGTTATCATTTTCGCCCGCAAGCCAACCGACGTAATACACTTGAGGAATGCCCGGCGTGAAAAACTGAATAGCACGAGCAGCAATATAGGCATCATCGTTTTGCATCAAGGCATCATAAAATGTGCAAGTAATTTGATAGATAGCACCCACACTATGAATATTGGCAGCCGAACGACGTAAAATCGGATCGGCACTGCGTGAGCGCAAATTTTCAATTAAGGCAGTAATGCAATCATTCGGCAGCACACCTTCAACATCTGGAATACAAATGCCATCGTGGGTATCCAATACCGTCACCATATGACGCGGACACATCCGCAACCAGTTTTTGAGATGAACGCTATTAGCATCTAACAAAGAGAATAAGAGCAGAGGTGGCAATGCAAATCCATAGGGGAGCATATTTCGGCGTGCAATCGCATATTGGTAGCTGGTGTGATCATGTACTTCGGGAAGACATTCACAGCCATGCCGTTGCGCGACAGAATTAACCCAATCAAGAATTCGATAAACTTCAGGCTCCACTAAAAAACACGTCGAACCTATACGCTTAGTGGTATATCCGAACGCATCCAAACGAAATAACTTTACGCCTTTATGCGCCAAAAATGCGATGTAATCTTCCATTAATTCGTAAGTTATATCCGCTTGGTAATTTAAATCTATTTGCTTATCGGTAAAGGTACACCAAACGCGATCTTGTGTGCCGTCACCAAAGGTCACATCACGGAATGGCTCTTTTTCTTTACGAATATGAATTTTCGCCATGTCATCTGGCGTAATTTCACCCAAGCGTCCAACCCGCACAAATAAGTCGCCATATTTGGAGTCGTCACCTTTCTCGATAAAGTCTAAAAATTCGGGGGATTGATCTGAAATGTGATTCACCGTTAAATCGGCACAAATATCATATTTGGCGGCAATACCTTCTATGTCTGCCCATGTACCGTAACATGGATCAACTTCTTTATGCGTCAGCGGTGAGAAGCCACCGTCAGCGTTCGATGGATAGAAAGGTAAAATGTGAACCCCGCCAATGGCATCACTAAGATGCTTTTCTAAAACGCTGTACAGATCACTTAAATTGTTGCCTAAACGATCAGGATAGCAAATCAGTTGCACCGAGTTGGTCAATGCCATACGCATTCCTCCTAATGGGCTTGCTATGTGTCAGTCACCTCAACTACCTTAACGAGCCAAACATCCTAGTGACAGTTTCACTAGCTAGATCACACTGTTCCAGAATATCTAGGCCCGACGGAGTGGTCATTTAGGCTAATATTTGCCGATACTACTGAGCACAATCGCAGCGCAAAGTAAAAGGGTTAAGCTGTATAAAGCCACTGCATATTCATCACGTTTGTCCTTTATCAGCCAAGCGCTAAAGTCGCTACATAATTGACCTAAAAGGGCTTTTCCGGTATTTTCGCCAAAATTAATCCGCCGGAGTGGGCTTAATCGGCAAGCGCCTTTTTTAAACCTTCGGCTAGATAGACCTCCTGCACGAGGTCAAGCCTCACCTAATATTAAAGAGCGGGTACAGCGACTACCGAATACCACCGAGCTGTGTAAGACTGAACGCATGTCGAGATGCCATAATCATCACCGACAAGGTTATACCCGCAATGAAAGATTTTCTGTAAATAGGCGATACCATAATGACTACACAAAAGGTCGATGTGCTGCTCGTCGGCGGTGGCGTGATGAGTGCAACACTAGGTACTCTTCTTTCTAAGCTTGATCCTTCCCTGAGCATTACGATGGTTGAACGACTTGACCATGTTGCGCATGAAAGCACCGATGGCTGGAACAACGCTGGCACGGGCCACGCAGGCTACTGCGAACTTAACTATACCCCCGAAGATGAACATGGCGTGGTTGATATTGAACGTGCGTTGAGCATTAACGCCAACTTCGAAATATCCTTACAGCTGTGGAGTTATCTAGTTGAGCGTGGTGAGCTTCCCGAGCCATCGCAGTTTATCAATACAACGCCCCACATGAGCTTTGTTTGGAACGAAGATAACGTTGCTTTTTTACGTCAGCGTCACGCCAAAATGAGTGCCCATCACTTGTTTAAAGAGATGGAATTTAGCGACGACCCCGCGCGCCTCAAAGAGTGGATGCCACTCGTCATGGCCGGCCGCAAACCAAACGAGAAAGTAGCGGCGACTCGAGTTAAGCATGGTGCGGATGTCGACTTCGGCTCGCTGACTCGTCACCTCGTCAAACAGCTACAAAAGCAAGAAAAATTCTCATTACTGGTAAATCATGAAGTTGATGATTTCGAGCACGCCCGCGATGGTAGTTGGTTTGTCCGCATCAACGACCGCCAAACCAAAAAGGCGACCACCTTGCGTGCTAAGTTTGTTTTCCTTGGTGCTGGCGGTGGTGCATTGCCACTGTTGCAAGAATCCGGCATTGATGAAGCCAATGGTTACGGTGGCTTCCCAGTCAGTGGCCAATGGCTGGTATGTAAAGACCCTAAAATCGTTAGTCAACATCACGCGAAGGTATACGGCAAAGCGGCTATCGGTGCGCCCCCAATGTCCGTGCCACACCTTGATACACGTATTATCAATGGTGAACCGGCATTACTATTCGGCCCATTTGCGGGCTTTACGACCAAGTTTTTAAAGAAAGGCTCAAAGCTTGATCTGCTTAAATCCGTCAGCATCAGCAACATGCTCCCTATGATGTCCGTCGGCATTCACAATATGGATTTAACCAAATACCTTATTAGTGAAGTCCGTCAATCGCACAGCGATCGCGTTGCCTCACTGCGTGATTACTTTCCAGAGTGCAAAGACAGCGACTGGACACTGGCCGATGCGGGGCAGCGCGTGCAAATCATCAAGAAGGATGAGCAAGGGCGTGGCAAGTTAGAGTTTGGTACTGAGCTCGTCGCTTCCAAAGACGGTTCATTAGCTGCCCTACTCGGCGCATCTCCTGGAGCCTCGGTAGCAGTGCAAGCCATGATCGAAGTCCTTGAACGCTGCTTCGCCGACCAGATAAAGTCTGGCTGGGACAAACGCTTAAAAGAAATGATCCCATCTTATGGACAATTACTGAAGCGCGACCCTGAGTTATTGGCAGTGACCCGCGAGCGTACGTTACGTACCTTGCAACTGAACCAAGACTGAAGAAGGCACAAGTCGTAGCAGCCAGCAATCATAGTTGACGCGTACTTACTCGAATGCGCGTCAACTCAACCTTCTATGTTTTAGCTGCAAACCTTACTTCATCAATCTGCCAACAGCAGTCGCTGTGATACACTGCGCAACACTTGTTAATAACACCTTTCTTGCTGGAACTGCATCATGGCCGAACTCGGACGCTACAACACCCTCACAGTCATTGATGAACTCCCACAGGGCATATACCTCGACGACAACGAAGAAGGCCGTCTTTTACTGCCACGTAGACAAATCCCTGAAGGCACCCAAAAAGGCGACAGCCTCAAGGTATTTGTGTATCTCGACTCCGACGACCGCCCGATTGCCACTCTGCAACGCCCACGGGTGCAACTGCACCAAGCCGCGGCCTTGGAAGTGAAAGAAGTTAACCGCACCGGCGCCTTTTTAGATTGGGGCTTAGCGAAAGATTTATTTGTGCCTTTTGGCGAAATGAACCAACGCATGGAAGAAGGTAAAACCTATATTGTTTATGTGTATCTCGACAATACCAATCGCTTAATCGCCACGGCAAAATTAAATCGTTTTATTAAGGACGAAGCCAAAGCGACATGGCCCGGAGCGGCGGATCCTTTTGAGCAAGGTGATAAAGTGAATTTACTCATCGCCCAGCGCACTGACCTTGGCTACAAAGCGGTCGTTAATAACGAATACTGGGGTTTAATCCACGAAAGCCAAATCCGCACAGCTATTCGTGTTGGCCAGCGTATGGATGGTTATGTGCGCCGTGTACGCGAAGACGATCACCGCCTCGATATCTCGCTTGAGCCTCTTGGCCATGTGCGTATTGATCCCGTTGCCGACAAAATCATGAAGAAATTAAAAGAGGGCAATGGCAGTCTTGGGTTAAACGATAAAAGCCCTGCCGATTTAATTGAATTACATTTTGGCGTGAGCAAACGTGCCTTCAAAATGGCGATTGGTAAGCTGTATAAAGAGCGTCAAATCGTGATCGAAGACAATGGTATTCGTTTGGCCACTACTGAAGAGAAAGTACGATCAGATTTAAAACCTGCACCAAGAACCGACACTAAAAAACCGGAGGCGAGTGAGCATAAGGCAAAGGACACTAAAAAATCCGACGTAGATAAATCGAATACCGAAAAACCAAAGAGCAAGAAAACCGTCTATAAAAACCCGAAAGCACCGGGCGGAAAAACGCTGTCATTGAAAAAGTAATATTTCGTTAAAAACTCGAACCCGGCTGTTGTAAAAATATGAGTTCCTCAGCCGTAGACTCTCGCCCTAAAATCGCATTACGATGAGGATAACGCCCGTATTTAATAATAATTTCACGATGTCTATGTTCATAATTCAAATTATCTTCCAAGCCAGGCAAGGCAAATAAACGCAAGGCCTCTTCATGTACAACCAGAGATTCGCTGTGCATATATGGCATGTACAGAAACTTACGCTCAGTCAGAGGTAAATCGTTGTCCAATCCTTGCGCTACGGCTTCTTGCGCTAGCACTAAGGCCAAAGCATCGCTAGCAAACGCTTGCGGTAAATCTCGATAGATATTACGTGAAAATTGATCAAGGACGATCACTTCGGCTAAGCGCCCTTCTATCGACTTGCGCCACTCATACAATTCACCCCTTGTAGCCTTCGCGTGCAACTCGCCGAAACCTTGCTGGATAACCTGATCAAAGGCTGGATCTTTTTTAAACCACTGAGCGGGTTTACTTTCTTTAAACCAAAAGTCCAACACATCATTCGAGGTGATCATCGGTAACTCCTATAAGTCATCCAATATATCTGCACGCTTGGCTTTGTATTCTTCTTCCGTTAGCAAACCCTTTTTATTTAAAGTTTCTAACGTGGTTAAGCGCTCTTCAATTGACAACTCAACCTTAGGAATAACGACAGACATAGTGCGCGTTGAAGTTGATACATGTTCAGACTCAGCATCAGCAATAACATCGTCACACAAATAATAATCGGCAGCCATATCAGTTTTTTCAATAACAGTATATCGACCATCAACTCGTGGGCGGCGAGTTTCGCTAGAAATAGTTCCCTTGATCACCACGGTATTGCCGCCGACAGCCAAGGCATTTTGACGATGACGCTCTTCACACACCTCAACGCCATCGTTTTTAATCGACGAGCAAGAATCGCTCTTAATTAATGTGCAGTGCTCTTTGCTAATCGCATCGCGAATAACCACATTTTCCGCATGAACAAGAGACAAGCCGCAAAGCAAGGGTAAGGCAAGAGCAAGAATAGATTTCATCAGGGTATCCAAAGGTTACTAAACATAGCGTAAGAAGAATGCCTGAATAAAGCACAAGGTCAAGTATACCGCCACAGCCTTAGTCGTACTCAACCGCTTGTCCCATTGATAGGGCAACTATTAGGACGCCGCATTCCAGGGCAAATGCCCAGGAGCGGCATCAACAAAGTTAAAGTACTGTTCGAGCTGATCAATAAGATCGCGAATCACTTCATCACGACTACAACCATACAGTTCATAACCAAGTGCACCATTGCGGATATAAACATCTGCCTGCCAATGCGTCGCAAGTGTTGTGCCATCGGTATGTACATCGGGCACTTGGTGTTCCGTTGCGAGCACTTGGTAAAAGAAATCCAATTTTTCATCGCGCTCTAGCTGAAACGTTACGCCATTGTCTTCGGGGGTTATATTGGCTTTCCAGCCATGAATCACCAGTTCTTTTTGCACTTCCTCCATGGCTGGCATCACCACTTCTTTAATAAAATGTTCAATCTTTGCTTGCTCGGGAAATTTAAACAAAGCACTTAAGCGTTTACGCCAACTCGCCTCATTACTGAACGCGCGCACCGGCGCAGCCGCAGCAACTAACGTAGCGCCGCGATGCCCTTCGATCACCAAGGCTCGCCATAAACCCAAGACCGCTAGCAGCATAATAATAGCAAAGGGCAATGCCGCTAAAATGCTCATGGTTTGCAACGCGCTTAAGCCACCCGCTAATAACAATGTCGACGCTATAACACCTTCTAACGAGGCCCAAAATACCCGCTGCCAAATAGGGGTTTCATGCGCCCCACCCGAGGCCAAAGAATCAACCACCAACGAGCCCGAATCAGATGAAGTCACAAAGAAGGTAATAATTAAAAAGACGGTAATGACCGATAAAAAAGTCGACCATGGCAACAAATCATAAAACTCGAACAAGGCCACAGCATGATCCGCTTGCACCTCACCAATCAAAACCTGTTTTCCTTGTTCCATAATCAAGTACAGCGCGGTATCACCAAAAATAGCAAACCATAAAAAAGTAAACGTAGTCGGCACGACCAATACGCCAAATACAAATTGGCGAATCGTGCGACCGCGACTAATTTTCGCAATAAATAGGCCGACGAACGGTGCCCATGCAATGGTCCAAGCAAAAATAAATAGCGTCCAATTACCGATCCAATCACTTTGTGTATAGGCCTGCAAATTAAAGGTACGCGAGACGATATTGCCCAGATAAGCACCGGTGTTCTGCACAAACGCATTGAGAATATGAACACTGGGCCCGACCAAAAACACCACAACCATCAAAAATACAGCCAACACCATATTTAAAATCGATAGATTTTTAACACCTTTATCCATACCCGCAACCACAGAGCCAATCGCAGCAACGGTAATTAAAGCAATGGCTGTAATCTGTACTGTGGTGCTGATTGGAATGTCTTGCCACAAATAATGCAAACCCGCATTAATCTGAGTAACGGATAACCCAAGTGTCGTGGCCAAGCCAAATAAGGTACCTAAAATCGCGAATACATCCACAACGTGTCCAATGGGCCCGTAAATCCGCTCGCCGATCAAGGGGTATAATGCCGAGCGTACCGACAAGGGCAAGCCATGACGAAAGGCAAAGTAAGCTAGCACTAAACCCATCAGTCCGTAGATGCCCCAAATATGCAAACCCCAATGGAAGTAGGCTATTTGCATCGCCTCGCGTGCGGCTTGCACGGTTTCGGCGGTGGCATTCGGCGGCTGCGAAAAGTGCAGCACAGGTTCGGCAACACCAAAAAACAACAAAGCGATGCCGTAACCGGCGGAGAACAGCATGGCAAACCATGCCGGAAAGCTATATTGCGGTTCCGCGTGATCGGGGCCCAAACGAATATTGCCCCAACTGCTGAAGCCAACACAGATGATAAACACAAGAAAAATCGCGGTGGCTAGCATGTAGAACCAGCCGAAGGTTTCGGTTACCCAAGCAAGTGCTGTTTTGAAAACGTTCCCCGCCAGCTCAGGATTACTGAGCGTCCCTAGAATCAAAAGCAATGTAATAACGACGGCAGGTACAAATACCGGCAACAACACAGCGCCCGTTATCGTTCGTTGTGGATTGGTCATAAGGTGTCCTCCTATTGATACCCTGACAAACCCAAGCACTAATAGCAACCCGCTATCTCGTAGCGACAAACAGACGCTTAGCCGCAATGCGCTCGTTTTTTAACCGTAAATCGCGTATCATTCCGCGCCTAAATCTATCCATCTGCAATATCAGGAATCTGCTGTGATCTCCACTGCTAACATCACCATGCAATTCGGTGCTAAGCCGCTGTTTGAGAACATCTCCGTTAAATTTGGCGATGGCAATCGCTACGGTTTGATCGGCGCCAACGGCTGCGGTAAGTCGACCTTCATGAAGATTTTGGATGGTTCGCTAGAGCCGTCTGCCGGTAACGTCAGTGTTACCCCCAACGAGCGCTTAGGTAAATTAAGCCAAGACCAGTTCGCCTTTGAAGAATTCACCGTGATGGATACTGTGGTGATGGGCAACAAAGAGCTGTGGGCAATCAGACAAGAACGCGATGCGATTTATGCCAATCTAGAAGCCACCGAAGACGACTACATGCGTGCCGCCGAGCTAGAGGGCGAATTCGCAGAGATGGATGGCTATACCGCAGAATCTCGTGCTGGCGATCTGCTATTAGGCGCAGGTATTGCGACAGAGCTGCATTTTGGCCCGATGAGCGAAGTCGCTCCCGGCTGGAAGTTGCGTGTGTTATTGGCTCAAGCTCTGTTCTCGAATCCAGACATCCTGCTACTCGACGAACCCACCAACAACTTGGATATCAACACCATTCGTTGGCTAGAAGGCATCATCAATGAGATGAAATGCACCATCATCATCATCTCGCACGACCGTCACTTCTTGAACTCAGTATGTACCCACATGGCCGACATCGACTACGGCGATATCAAGATCTATCCGGGTAACTACGATGACTTCATGATGGCCTCAACGGCCGCACGTGAGCGTTTGCAGTCTGAGAATGCCAAGAAGAAAGCACAAATTGCTGAGCTACAGCAGTTCGTATCGCGCTTCTCGGCGAACGCCTCAAAAGCGAAGCAAGCAACCTCGCGCGCTAAGCAAATTGATAAGATTCAGATCGATAAGATCAAACCTTCTAGCCGTCAAAACCCGTTTATTCGTTTCAACCAAGAGAAGAAGCTGCACCGCCTAGCTCTGGAGATCGAGGGGTTAACGCACGCTTATGACGGCGAAGCGCCGCTGTTTAAAAATACCAACCTTATGATTGAGGCGGGCGAAAAAGTGGCGGTTATCGGTGCCAACGGCGCGGGTAAAACCACCTTCTTAAAGTGCTTGGTGAATCACATCACACCAACAGCCGGCATGATTAAGTGGTCGGAAAACGCGAGCTTGGGCTACTACGCTCAGGATCACGAATACGAATTTGAACAAGGCGGTAACTTGTTCGAGTGGATGGAGCAATGGAAAACCGCCGAGCACGACGATCAAGCCGTTCGTGGCACACTAGGCCGCTTGCTGTTCAACCAAGACGATATCAAGAAGTCGGTGAAAGTGTGTTCTGGTGGGGAAAAAGGCCGGCTATTGTTTGGTAAGTTAATGCTGCACAACCACAACGTGCTATTACTCGACGAACCGACCAACCATATGGATATGGAATCCATCGAATCGCTGAACATGGCACTGGAAATGTTTGAAGGTACCTTGATTTTCGTCTCTCACGACCGTGAATTTGTATCTTCGTTAGCCACTCGTATTATTGAAATCCGCGACCATCAGATCGTCGACTTCCAAGGTACTTACGATGAATACCTCAAGTCGCAGGGCGTTGAATAACAGCTACCGCTTCTTGTCAAAAAAGCCGCGCCTGTCGTGGCTTTTTTGTACTGGTCGTCACGGGATTGCTTTAGCCCTAAGGGATTCTCATGGCCGAGCAATGCACTTCACAGCGCTGCATCCCGTGCTATATTCAACGCAATCGTTTTTAAAGGATAGCAGTATGCGTCAGGTAACCCGAGACGAATATCCCGTCGAGTCACTACATCGAATCGTTAATGGTGTTACTTTCTTTAAAGAACTCATCTTGGCCGACCCAGCCCAATTTGAGCTTCTGATGAGCGTTACTCACTTTATGGTAGCGGATCAAGATGAACTCATCTTTCACAAAGACGACCGCGCCGACATTTTATATTTCCTGCTAAAAGGGCAACTCACAGTATTTGCCGATGATGAAGCAAACACCCGGTTAGGTGAAGTGAACGCGGGTGAACCATTCGGTGTCATGGCCATGTTACTTAATTTCCGCCGTTCAGCATCCATACGCGTTAGTGATCGCCAAGCCTTGCTCGCGGGTATCGATTTTGCGCATTTTCGCCATGATCAGAACGCGAGCTTGTTTGATGTTGGCACTCGTATTCGCTTCTTCCGCATGATAGACAACCATATGCGTTGGGCCTTAGAACGTAACAAGATCGCAGAACCAGAGCATCCTTTGGTACCCAGATTGCGCTCTCTACCCATCTATACTGGCGAGAAAAACACGGTGGCTGAACTACATGCCTTGATGCATCTTGCTCACGTACAAGCCGAATTACTGCGCGATTGGAATGACAGCACACTAGTGCCTACATCCTGACTCCCCACTAATTGACCACTTAATTAATCGGTGAATCAGTTCGTTCCATTGATCTGACACGTTTTTGCTTTTAATCATGCGGTCACACTTCTAAAATGCGCTTTCCTAGACCCGCTAGTCGCCGAGTCTGCTGACAGAAGTCGCCTACTATTATGCCTGAAAGCTTGTATTGGATTCTCATCGCGCTTGCCTTTGCAGGATTACTCTGCGTAATTCTTGAAGAAATCATCCACGTCAATAAAGCGCAATCGGTACTATTTTTTGGCGCACTCTCTTGGCTACTGCTGTTTATATTCACTCCAGAAGCAAAAACACATCAAGGCGTAATCAGCGGCCTGCAAGAAAATATCGGAGAGATTGCCAGTCTCTGGTTATTCTTATTATCGGCCATGACCTTTGTTGCTTATCTAAATAAAAAGGGCCTGATCGAAAATATTACCTACCGTTTTTTACCCACCAATATTCGTGAGCGACAGCTACTGTTCATTACCGGATTATTTAGCTTTATATTCTCATCATTAGCAGACAACGTGACCGCGACCTTAGTGTCGGTTGCCTTGATTCTCTCACTGAATCTCTCGACCACTAAAACACTGCGCTTTGCGACAGTATCCGTATTCGCGGTGAACTCTGGTGGCGTGGCAATGATCACCGGCGATGTAACAACACTCATGATCTTTTTGGCCGATAAAGTCAGCATCCCACATTTATTAATGCTGGCTGGGCCTGCCTTACTAGCCGTGGTATTGCTCGTAATATTACTCGCTCGCCCGCTCAATGACAGAGTCACAATTGAACACAAAACAAACGAACTCCAACGCGTTGATGTCACCATTGCTATCGTATTTTTACTCACTATTCTTGCCACCATTGCCGGTAACGTACTGTTCGATATTCCCCCAGTATTGAGTTTTATTAGCGGTTTATCTGTCATGTTTTTGGTTGCTCATGTGTTCGGTGAGGACACTGAAAACGATCCTATTATGAATTACATTCGCCAAATCGAATTTGATACCCTGATGTTCTTCTTAGGTATTTTATTGCTAGTAGGATCGTTGAAAGAAATCCACGCATTGGATTCCATCGTGCGCATCTACGAATTTATGCCCGCATGGGCCGCCAATTACTCTATGGGATTATTGTCTGCCTTGATTGATAACGTGCCCCTCACCGCCGCGTTATTAAAAGCCGATGTCCCCATGGAAATGCAAGATTGGTTGGCATTAACCTATGCCGTTGGTGTGGGTGGCTCGTTACTCATCATAGGTTCGGCGGCAGGAATTGTTGCTATGACCAAGATTAACGAACTCACGTTCGGCTCTTATTTACGCTTTATCGTCGCCCTCCTCATAGCCTACACCGTAGGCTACGCCGCAACACTGGCATTAGGAACCTGGATAAGTCGTTAACTCAAAACAACTAGGGGAGATAAAACTGCAGCTTGACTTCAGCGCCTTTGATCGTCTCTTCAATAGGACGCGTACGCGCTTCTTCAGATTCGTCCCAATATAGTTTGCCTGACAAGTTCATCCCTTGCTCTGGGATACGCCGCGCAAACACATCAGGAAGTACGTTAGAACGTGAGCGGTAGCTGCCATCCCCCCAGTTTTCTCGGGGTAACGACAAATTGAGTGGCGGTTTTTCTTTGCTGTAATCATGCAATATCGGCAGTTCAGTTACATCGACACTAGCACTAGGAGTGTTATCAGAGTTGAACACCTCAGCCGCAGGAATGACATCCGTTTGGTTAATATTAATGTCGCTATTTTTCCCTTCGGCCGGCGCCGATATTGGCTCATACTGTGTCTGTTCTGATGGGCCAGTCAACATTTCCGTTAGGCACTTACCCCGTAAAATCGGCTCGCCATTTTCCATACAGGCAGCAAAAAGTAGTGGTAAACAGGTAATCAATAACAATCGGGGCATACGATTAGCTTGGCCTCCAAGCCATATCAAGAATGTCATGCAGCCTTAGTCTAGCATTGGCGACGAATGTTCCCAACTTGCCTGCTACGACAACCACTTTGCAGTAACCCCATGGGCAACGACCGCACTTTGATCGGCACAAACCCCTACCACTGCACATAACTTACCGTCTTGGAGTAGCAGCGGCCAGCGATCACGTAGCCAAGGAGGAATCGAGTTTTCTTGCCAAACATGCTTCAAGGTTTTTTGTGGGCGACCGGCAGGACGCAATGTTTGCCCAGTACATAAATACGCCGGAATCAGATCATAGCGACCAGGAGCCAAGCCTTCTTGGCCAGTATTCGTTACCGCGATAGTGCGACCTGCCCATAGAAGTTGAGTATCAGAGCCAAGATCAATGACACAAGGGGTGACATCTTCCAACGGCTGAGTCACATAAAGATGCTGTTGATAACGCCGAACGCAAACGTCACCTAACACCACTTGCGGGTGACGATCTTCAGCAGCTTCGATCACCTCTCGCTGGATACGATCTAACATAACAGCCGCGGGCATAGACACACCACAGCGCGCTAACCAGCCTCGTAATAGATAGGGGCGATGATGTTGGGGCTTGTCGTTAAGAGCCGCAATAGAACAGATAAACTCATGAGTGCCGGGCCAAGCACAGCGAGCCAAGCAAGCGTGTATTTCTGGCGCCAATAACTCGTGTAATAAAGCCTGATCTGTCTGCAGTTGCTCTAACGAGCGCTTCAACGAGCCTTCACGCCCAGCAAAACGTTGCCAAATTTGCGGCAGCAACTCATTGCGCCACCAATTACGTTCGTAACGAATATCACGATTAGATTCGTCGTCCACCCAAGAGAGTTGCTGAGTTTGGGCATACATTTCTAATTGCTTACGCGACAAATCCAGTAAGGGACGTACAAGTAATACCTTGCTACCGTCAAACAAGGGGCGCGCTGGCGTCATTGCGGCTAAGCCGGTTAAGCCCGAACCACGCAATAGTCGTTGAAAGAAGGTTTCAATTTGATCGTCATTGTGATGCGCCAGTAAGACCACATCGTCCTGCTGCGCATAGTCTTGAAAAACTCGGTAGCGGGCGTTACGCGCCGCTTGCTCGATACCCTGACCATCACTTGCAACAGCCACGCGTGCGCTCATAAACGCAACGCCTAAATCATCACTCACCGCTTGGCAGTGCGCTTCCCATTGGTCGGCATTCGGCGACAAACCATGATGCACATGCAAGGCGACTATGCGCGTTTTTAATGCCTCGTTTTGTGCCAGCGCATGTAATAACACCGATGAATCTAAGCCACCACTAAAACCGACGATCAAGCGCCCCTCAGCACTCAACATAGGTGCAAGCTTGGCGGTTAAATAATGAGTAAGATCTAGCCTTGTCATCGCAAACCTGTCGTTACAGAAGGTATCAACTAAACACCAGCTCGATGGCATCATCACCAAAGGCGAACTTCAGCTCTTGTAATTGCTCGTCAGTCGGATTAATAGCCCAGCGTTGCGCTAACTGAATATCGCAGCGCGCCACGGAGTTATGAAAATCGAGTACCACAGGGCAGCCATTTTCCATCGTTTGCAAAAGGCGAATTAGACGCTGGCAGAATTTCTCATCGACATCATCGCCATCCACACGTACCCGCAATGCTTTGGCATAATTCAAACGGGCTTGGCTAATTTCCATCGCGCTGCGCCCCGTCGCTTTTAAACCACCGGAATAATTGTCATGACTGACTATGGCTTCAATGACGAGTACCTTATCTAGGCCGACCAGGTCACGAACGCTGTCGTAGACATCGGAAAAGAGTGCAACCTCAACCCGTGCGGTACGGTCGTCTAGGGTTACAAAGCACATGTTGTCACCGCGCTTATTTTTCATAACGCGCATATCAACCACTAAACCGGCGAGTTTTTGCGGCTCTTTTTGTTCTTGCAGATGTGACAATTTGCTTGCTACTAACTGACGGACCTCACCTTCGTATTCATCAAATGGATGACCCGATACGTATAAACCTAAGGTGTCTTTTTCACCTTGCAATCGCTCTTTTAGCGTCCAGTCACGCAAGTAACGATAACGCTCATACACATCCTTGGTATCGGCTTCTTCAGCCAGTACTTGGCCAAATAAATCGACCATACCGGCGGCTGCGTTAGCCGCTGATTGCCCAGCACTTTTAATCGCATCTTCAACACTGGCCATTAATACCGAACGCGGTGCAGTGAGTTCTAAATTTTCAAAAGCACCACAACGAACCAAGGCTTCCAGCACGCGCTTATTGAGTTTTTTACCATCCACTCGTTGGCAAAAATCGAATAAGCTTTTAAATGGCCCGCCTTCTTCACGCGCAGCAATAATGGCATCAATTGGGCCTTCGCCCACGCCTTTCACTGCACCTAAACCATAGACAATAGCGCCAGATTTATTCACGGTAAAACCAAAGAAACTTTGGTTCACATCGGGCAGTACGATTTCTAAGCCCATCTCACGACATTCTTCAACGAAGATCACCACCTTGTCGGTAGTTTGCATATCGGAGGTTAATACCGCCGCCATAAAGGGCGCAGGGTAATGCTGTTTTAGCCACAGGGTTTGATACGACACCACGGCATACGCGGCCGAGTGCGATTTATTAAAACCATAACCGGCGAATTTTTCCACCAAATCGAAGATCTTCATGGCGAGATCAGGATCTACCCCAACCGACACAGCACCATCGCGGAAGGTATCGCGCTGCTTGGCCATTTCTTCCGGTTTTTTCTTACCCATTGCACGACGCAACATATCAGCGCCGCCGAGTGTATAGCCCGCTAACACCTGTGCAATTTGCATGACCTGTTCTTGGTAGACAATAACGCCATACGTCGGTTCTAACGTTTCTTTCAAACTCTCATGTTGGAAATCCGGATGCGGATACGCTACCTGCGCACGACCGTGCTTACGGTTAATAAAGTCGTCCACCATGCCCGACTCCAATGGCCCAGGACGGAACAGAGCCACCAAGGCGATCAAGTCTTCGATATTATCCGGCTGTAAGCGGCGAATAAGATCCTTCATGCCGCGCGATTCCAACTGGAACACCGCCGTGGTTTGCGCCTTTTTTAATAAGGTAAACGAATCGGCATCGTCGAGCGGAATTAGGCTGATATCAATCGGCTCTAAATCTTCTTCTGCGCGCTTAGCATTAATGGTTTCTAACGCCCAATCAATAATGGTGAGGGTACGCAGACCCAAGAAGTCGAACTTAACTAAGCCCGCTTCTTCCACATCGTTTTTATCAAACTGGGTGACTAACCCTGTGCCGTCTGGCTCGCAAGCGGTGGCGGAAAAATCGGTTAATTTCGTGGGTGCAATCACCACACCACCGGCGTGTTTACCGGTTTGACGGGCAATACCTTCAAGCTTTAACGCCATTTCCCAAATTTCTTGAGCTTCGTCATCGTCGTTAATAAATTCGTCGAGTGCGGCCTCAGTGCTGCGGGCTTTTTCTAGCGTCATGCCCGGATCACCGGGAATCAGCTTGGATAATTTATCGGCTAAACCAAACGATTTACCTTGAGCACGCGCCACGTCACGCACCACCGCTTTCGCCGCCATGGTGCCGAAGGTCACAATTTGCGATACCGCTTCACGGCCATAGTTATCCGCTACGTAAGCAATCACCTTCTCACGATCTTCCATGCAAAAGTCGATATCAAAATCGGGCATGGATACACGTTCAGGGTTTAAGAATCGTTCGAACAGCAAATCGTATTCTAGTGGATCAAGGTCGGTGATTTTTTGCGCATACGCCACCAGCGAGCCAGCACCCGAACCACGGCCGGGGCCAACCGGAATACGGTTGTCTTTCGCCCACTGAATAAAGTCCATTACGATGAGGAAGTAACCGGGAAAGCCCATCTGGATAATAATATCCAGCTCGAACTCTAAGCGCTCATCGTAAGGTTTACGTTTCTCGGCGTAATCAGGATCATTTTTATCGAGCAAAATTTCTAAGCGATCTTCCAAACCTACCTTGGAAATTTTACGGAAGAAATCCGCTTCATCCATGCCCGCAGGAATTGGATAATCGGGCAAAAAGTATTTGCCTAATAGCACCTCAACCGAACAGCGCTTGGCAATTTCCACGGTATTTTCAATGGCCGACGGAATGTCTTTAAATAGGTCGATCATTTCGTCTTCGGAGCGGAAGTATTGCTCTTCGCTGTATTCACGCGGACGACGTTTATCACCTAAAGTGAAACCTTGACCAATAGCGACGCGGGTTTCGTGCGCCTCATATTCATCGCGCTTTAAAAAACGCACATCATTGGTTGCCACTAACGGCACCTGATAACGTGCTGCCATCGCTAAACCCGCCTTAACAATGGCGTCTTCGCCTTGGCGGTTAGTGCGTTGCACTTCAAAGTAAAAACGGTCGCCAAACACCTCCATGTATTCTTTGACCAGTGCTTCAGCTTCGGCCACCTTGCCTTTAATAATGCGCTGGCCAACATCACCATCACGGCCACCACTCAGCAAAATCAAACCTTGATTGCTTTCAAGCAACCATTCACGTTTGAGCATAGCTTTATCGAAATACTGATTCTCGGCATAGCCACGAGAAATCAGCTCGCGCAGATTAAGGTAACCATCTGGGTTCATGCACAACGCGGCCACCCGAAACGGCGCATGGCGATCATCTGGATTCTCTAACCATAAGTCCGCGCCTAAAATGGGCTTAAGACCTTCTGCTAGCGCGCTTTTATAGAACTTCACCAAAGCATACATATTCGCTTGGTCGGTGAGTGCAACGGCAGGCATACCATCAGCCGACGCAGCAGCAATCAGCTTCTTAACGCGAATGGTGCTGTCGTAGAGTGAATATTCGGAATGTACGCGTAAGTGTACAAATCGATTGGCCATACTTCTGTGTCCTGACGGGCGAAAAGGAACATATTGTATAGGAATAAGTACAAAAAATATTTACCCAAGCCTAGCCCACCTCCCCTTGCGGAATGGGGGCGCGCCAGTGCAGACTAGCGCCTCGATTTTGCCACCTTTGAAGTGCCTATGCGTATCGCCATTTTGTCTCGTAACTCTAAGTTGTATTCAACCCGCCGCCTAAAAGAAGCCGGAGAGTTACGGGGTCATGAAGTCGATGTCATCGACACCCTACACTGCTATATGGACATCACCAGTAATAAGCCGACTGTGCGCTACAAAGGTGAAGCACTGCCAGCTTATGACGCTGTGATCCCCCGTATCGGTGCTTCTGTTACTTTTTATGGAACCGCTGTGGTTCGCCAGTTTGAGATGATGAATACCTTTTCGATTAATGAATCGGTCGCCATCAGTCGTTCGCGCGATAAGTTGCGTTCGTTACAGTTGCTGTCGCGCAAAGGCATAGGTCTGCCGCGCACAGGCTTCGCTCATCGCCCCGATAACGTCGAAGACTTAATCAACAACGTCGGCGGTGCTCCGCTGGTGATCAAGTTATTAGAAGGTACCCAAGGCATTGGCGTCGTACTAGCCGAAACTCGCAAAGCCGCCGAGAGCATTATCGAAGCCTTCATGGGCCTGAACGCGAACATTTTGGTGCAAGAGTTTATTAAAGAAGCCGGAGGCGCCGATATTCGCTGCCTCGTTGTGGGTGGCAAGATTGTTGCTGCGATGAAACGTCAGGCCGCGGAAGGTGAATTCCGTTCAAACCTGCACCGTGGCGGCAGTGCTGAAATAGTGCGCCTATCACCCGCAGAACGTAAAACGGCAATTGATGCGGCGAAAGCCATGGGCCTGAATATGTGCGGTGTCGATATCTTACGCTCAAATCATGGCCCCGTTGTTATGGAAGTTAACTCGTCACCCGGCTTAGAAGGCATTGAAAATGCCACCGGCAAAGACGTTGCCGGTATGGTATTTGAATTTTTAGAACGCACTGCACGATCATCTACCCGAACCAAAGGCCAAGGTTGAACATGACGGCAACAACAGCGTCTTCAGTCGTGATTGCCGGTACAGAAATCTTACCGGGCACAACACATAAATTAGAGCTGGCTTGCACCAAACTGTACACAGACACCACGATTGGCATTCCGGTATTCGTAAAACGCGGTAAGCGGCCCGGTCCTACCCTATTCCTGAGCGCCGCGATTCATGGCGACGAGTTAAATGGCGTCGAAATCATCAACCGCGTGATCCATAGCAAACGCTTAAATAACTTACGTGGCACCCTGATCGCTGTGCCTGTCGTTAACGTCTATGGCGTTATTAGCCAAAGCCGTTATTTACCTGATCGACGTGATCTTAACCGCTCGTTTCCCGGCTCGCCGCGCGGCTCGTTGGCGGCACGTTTGGCGCATACGTTTTTGGAAGAGATTGTGAAGCAAAGCGATTATGGTATCGACTTTCACACCGGCGCTATTCACCGCACGAATTTACCGCAAATTCGCGCCAACCTAGACGACCAAGAAACCTCCGAACTGGCCCATGCTTTCGGCGTCCCCGTGCTGCTGAATGCCAACTTGCGCGATGGCTCGCTACGCCAATGTGCCGCTGAAATGGGCACGCGTATTTTACTGTACGAAGCGGGTGAAGCGCTGCGCTTTGACGAGCTTTGCATTCGCGCCGGCGTCCGTGGCACCTTCGATGTCATGCGTCATCTGGGTATGATTCCTAAAAGTCGCACTAAACGTAATGTTATCGAACCTGTTATTGCCCGCCATAGCTCGTGGGTACGCGCAACGGACAGCGGCTTCGTCAATCACCACAAAAAATTAGGCGACTGGGTTGTAAATGACGATCTCTTGGCGACCATAAGCGACCCCTTCGGCACGGTATTAGATACGGTAAAAGCCAACAAGGAAGGCATCATCATTGGTAAACAGAACATTCCTTTAGCGCAAGAAGGCGAAGCCATGTATCACATTGCTTACTTCCATGAAGAAGCTGAAGATATCGCTGAAACCATTGAAATGATGCAAGGCGATTTGCTCCCCGACGGCAGCTAAGCGCTATTCTGCTTGCACCAAAGGCTAACGGATTGATAACACTAGCATTCGTAAGGATGTGTGTGGCATTGCTTAGGTTTACTGGCCGTAGCTGTGTATCAAACGCTATACTGATGGCCAATTTTATCCAGCAAATAGACGTTATGAGTAAAAAACGCCGCGATATTCCCAAATATGAACTGCCGATCATCGAGACTCACTTTCACCTCGACTACCTGAAAGAAGGCAGCCCAGACGAAATACTCGCCGCCGCTCGGGCAATTGGCGTAGAACACTTTATGACGATTAGCGTAACGCCCAGCAATATGCCAACCGCCATGGCGCTAGCCAATGCTAATCACGATGTCAGCGCCACCTTAGGGGTACATCCGCACGATGCGGCAGAATTTAACGACGCTACCGAAGTGTTTATGCGCGCCCATTTACGCAACGATAAGGTAGTCGCCGTCGGTGAAATTGGCCTTGATTATTACTACGACCATTGCGACCGCGACGTACAAAAAGCCGTATTTAAACGCCAGCTTGCGCTTGCGGTAGAGTTCGAAATGCCGGTGGTCATTCACACCCGTGAAGCCGACGACGATACTCTAGCGATTCTGCAAGAATACGCTCCGCAAATGGCGCGCAAAGGCGTGCTGCATAGCTTTACCTCAGGCATGGAATTAGCAAAAGTAGCCATTGAACTGGGTTTTTGTTTAGGCATTAACGGCATTGTGACCTTTAACAAAGCCGACAAGGTACGTGAAGTGGTCGCGGCTACACCACTGGAAAAATTGCTGCTGGAAACGGACGCACCCTACTTAACCCCCATACCCTACCGTGGTATTGAAAACGCACCTAAATATTTGCCATTGATTGCGGAAAAAATTGCCGAGGTAAAAGGTATTAGCGTAGAAGCCGTTTTAAAACAGACCTACGAAAATTCAAAACGCGAGTTTTTCTAGACGGCCCAATATTCCAGATGAAAGTAACGCTAAAGCACTCAACGAATGACTGGCCACCGCTAAGAAGCCAGTCATTGATCGAATTAGCTCACAGAGCTAGAACGCGGCCCACGCTGTGAACGACGTGGTCGTGACGGCGCTGCGCCATCCTTGCTCGCCGATTGACCAGAGCGATTGGCAGATTTGCCGTTCGCTGGTTTTTTCGGTGCAGAGTTATTACCCGGTGCGCTATTGCTACGCTCACCCTGTGCCGATGACGATCCAAACGATTGCTTCGGCTTCTTAGGCTTACGTGGCGCTTTAGGACGCGACAAAGGCAACGATACTTGTGGCGCAAAGCCTTCTAATTCGCGCCGCTCCAAGGTGCGGCCAATTAAGCCTTCAATACCTTCTAGATCTTCAAGCTCTTCAGCGCACACCAGTGATAATGCCTCACCACTCGCGCCGGCACGGCCAGTACGACCAATACGATGAACATAATCCGCGGCAACGTTAGGCAGTTCGTAATTCACCACATGGGGTAACTGATCAATATCCAAACCACGAGCCGCTATATCCGTTGCGACTAACACCCGAATATCATTGCTCTTAAATTCCGCCAATGCACGAGTACGTGCACCTTGGCTCTTATTACCATGGATAGCAGCGGCTTTAATGCCCGCCTCTTCTAATTGCTTAGTTAAGCGATTCGCGCCGTGCTTAGTACGAGTAAAAACCAACACTTGATGCCAATTACCAGCACTCACCAGCTCAATTAAGGCTTTAGCTTTACTGCCTTTATCCAGCGGTACCAACCACTGCTCCACAGTATGAGCTGTACTGTTACGTGGGCTAACATCAATCTCAATAGGATCATTCACTAAGCCTTTGGCTAATGTTCGAATGTCCTGAGAGAAGGTCGCTGAAAACATTAAGTTCTGACGCTTAGCCGGAAGCTTGGCAAGAATTTTTTTAATGTCGTTAATAAAGCCCATATCGAGCATACGATCGGCTTCATCTAATACCAGAAATTCGACTTCATCAAAGCGCACGGCATTTTGTTGATAAAGATCGAGTAAGCGACCTGGGCAGGCAACTAAAATATCAACGCCACGACGCAAAGCGATCATCTGTGGATTAATTTTCACGCCACCAAACACAACGGCAGAACGCAGGGGTAAATATTTACCGTAAGCTTTGATATTTTCATCAATTTGAGCCGCTAGCTCACGGGTTGGGGTCAGAATTAAAGCACGAATGCGATTGCTAGATACACGCTGACCATTATCTAAATAATGCAATATTGGCAAGGTAAAACCTGCCGTTTTACCGGTTCCTGTTTGTGCAGCAGCCATGACATCACGGCCTTGCAATACCGCAGGAATGGCTTGAGCTTGAACCGGTGAAGGGATGGTGTAGCCTTGTTCGGCAACGGCCTTAAGCAGCGATTCAGATAAACCTAAATCGGCAAATTGGATTTCAGACATAACGTTCTCTGGTGCGACTAGCGCAGGTGGGTATGCCAGAGAGGAGAAAAAACCAAATTGGCACGAGGAAGGCGCCGAACTCTACTGCAATTAACCTCTAGAGTCCAGTTAACAAGGACATTTGAGCAATATAACACCGGATTAATCCGACACTAAACGGGTAATATCAGCGCGAAAAGTCCGCTTTCGTCAAAATACCCAGCAACAAACAAGAAGAGTTGAGCGCCACAGCGTATACTGTACGACTGCCGATCATTTTATACGGCCTTTGCTAGGTCGTAAGTACACCTTTTTACCGGATGCTCCATGAAAAAGAAGACGACCAAACGAGAAGTCCGCGATCAATTAAACGAAGAAATTGAACAGTTTCTACAACAGGGTGGCGCTGTGCGCGAAGTTGCCCGAGGAGAATCTGGCCTAGTCGACGGCCGCTACCACGAACGTTCAATGAGCTTTGACAAGCGCCAAGAGCGCACGCCTGTCGACGATGTCCTCAAAGCCATCGACCAACGTAAAGAAGCCAAGCGCAGTCGTCCTACCCGCAAAGCGCCTCCACGCAAAGTACCGAAACAAAAAGTCATTTACGACGATTTTGGTGAGCCATTACGTGTCATTTGGCAAGACGAGTAACCTGTATGCTCGCAAACCCTACTCTCACCGTCATCCGCATGATCCCAGTGCTTATCACCTTACATGGCCTATCCACTTATGTTGGGGAGCAATTTTTACCGCAAAAGCATAACGAACACGTCAATCACGCCTTTCGATTGTTAAGTTTGCTAGCTCCAATAGCATGACAGTATGTTGTCTATACAAAGACAATGAAGCGACCACCAACCACTGTAAAAAAAATTCTTTTAATTCAAAAGGTTAGATGCACAACTAGGCGATTTAAAAGTGTCTCAGATAAGGCCTTCTTTCTCGGTCATGAGACCAAATTGCCTGATATCAATGCAAATCTTGTAGGCTAGTACTAAACTGCCCCCTCGATTCTGATTTGCATTTAATTGAGATACTTACCAATGATAATTAGCGTTCGTCTTTTTCTATTAATCGCCGCGTTTTCTGCCGCTACGTTCGCTTGGTGGCAATTCCAACCCAAGAGCTTGTCTGACGCCATCATTTCGACCAATGGCCGACTAGAAGCGAATCAAGTCGAAATTGCCAGCAAAACCGCAGGGCGCATTAGAAATGTACTGGTAGAAGAAGGACAAATGGTGCAGGCCGGCGACTTACTGGTGGTTATGGATAACCAAGAACTGCTTGCTCAGAAGCTAGAAGCAGACGCCATGGTAAACCAAGCAGAACTGGCCGCCGAAGAAGCAAGTGCTGGCATCGCATTGCGACAAAGCCAGCTCACTTTGGCAACATCTGAATTGGCTCGGGCAAAAACCATGTATGAAAAAAAAGTCATCGCCCAAGACAAGTTCGAACAAGCACAAAATCAATACGACTCCGCCAGCGCAGCCTTGCGCTTAGCAAAGGCAACGAAACAACGTAGCCTCGCCAGTATTGATGCCGCAAAAGCAAAATTACAACAATTGAATAGCCTTATTGAAGACACCCAAATTAAATCACCGATGCCCGCACGAGTGCAGTACAAGCTAGTACAGCCAGGCGAAGTTATATCGGCTGGAGGACGAGTGATTACCTTGCTGGATGTGAGTGATGTGTATATGACGGTATTTTTTCCCGCAAAGGATATTGGCAAACTCAGCATTAATGATGAAGCCAGATTAATCCTAGATCCTATTCCAGAGTATGTCATACCCGCTCGAATTTCATTTATTGCAGCCGACGCACAATTCACTCCCAAATCCGTAGAAACAAGCGATGAACGGGATAATTTAATGTTTCGTATTAAATTATCTATTAATCCTGACTTACTTAAATTACACCTCGATAAAGTCAAAACCGGCGTACGCGGTATTGCCTATGTGCGGACTAATACCCAGCAAGAATGGCCACAACAGTTAATAACTGAGTTGCCATGATTCAGACAGAACTTTCACGACTGGAACCCGTCGTTAGCGTACAAAATATAGCGCATAACTATGATGCAGTTGTCGCCCTCAAACCAATATCCATCGCTATTCCACGAGGAATAATGGCAGGATTAATTGGCCCTGATGGTGTGGGAAAATCAACGCTGCTAAGTTTGATTGCAGGTGTGCGGAAATTGCAACAAGGGCAACTCATCGTATTAGACAGTGATATGAGTGTGCATAAAGAACGTCAAGGTGTGCAGCCGCGAATAGCTTACATGCCTCAAGGTTTGGGGAAAAATCTCTACCCAACTTTGAGTATCGCGGAAAATTTAGATTTCTTTGGTCGCCTTTTTGGGCAAAGTAAATCAGAACGTGAACAGCGTATTAAAGCACTGACTCAAGCGACTGGCCTTGCGCCTTTTCTTGATCGTCCGGCAGGAAAGTTATCCGGTGGTATGAAACAAAAACTAGGCTTATGTTGTGCGCTTATTCATGATCCTGATTTACTCCTATTGGATGAACCAACGACAGGCGTAGATCCGCTATCACGACAACAATTCTGGCAATTAATACAAGAAATTCGTCATCAACATCCACAAATGAGCGTCATCGTTGCTACCGCATATATGGATGAGGCACAGCAATTTGATTGGTTAGCCGCCCTAGATGACGGACAAATCATTGCCACTGGCAAGCCAGATGAGCTACTAACTCAAACCCAAACAGACACGTTAGAACAAGCATTTATTGCGCTATTACCCGCAAAAAAGCGTGCAAAACATACACAGGTGATCGTCCCGCCCATTGTTTTAGACGCTAATAACCCTGCAATTGTAGCCAATCACTTAACCTGTAAATTTGGTGACTTTGTTGCCGTCGATGATGTGTCTTTTAAAATTCATCGTGGTGAGATTTTCGGATTTTTAGGGTCCAACGGTTGCGGGAAATCGACCACCATGAAAATGCTCACGGGCCTTATTCCTTTTACCACAGGTGAAGCTACAATATTAGGTCAACTCCCTGATGCCAACGATTTGGCGACACGTAAAAAAGTTGGTTATATGTCGCAAGGATTTTCTCTGTATGGAGAAATCAGTGTGTTGCAAAATTTGCAGCTTCACGCGCAATTATATGAACTCGGTGACCAAGCTAAATCACGAATCGAGCAAGTGCTAGAAGAATTTGGCTTAACCCATGTACGTAATAGCCTGCCCGAAAGTCTGCCACTTGGTATGCGCCAACGTCTACAATTAGCGGTAGCGGTACTGCACAAGCCTGCAATACTTATTCTCGACGAGCCAACATCGGGCGTCGATCCCATCGCTCGAGATCAATTTTGGAACCATCTCATCCAACTGTCTCGACGTGATGGTGTCACTATCTTTATATCCACGCACTTTATGAACGAAGCTGAGCAGTGTGATCGGATATCGTTAATGCATGCCGGTAAAGTCTTGGCAGTCGGTACCCCAAAAGAATTGGCTGCGGCGAAAGGGGTGACATCATTAGAAGTCGCTTTTGTTAACTACTTAACCGAAATCGCAGATGCGACAGCCCCAGCAACGAAAGCAAGAATAATTGAAACCAACAATCATCAATTATCGTCTTCCACAAAAAAAGAAAGCGCCGCGAAAACCAGCTTTCGCCGGTGGTGGGCATATACTTGGCGCGAGCTTCTTGAAATTCAGCGCGACCCCATTCGTTTAGCGTTTGCGCTATTCGGTCCAATCATCTTGCTCCTTGCTTTCGGGTTTGGCATTTCATTTGATGTACAAGACTTAAAGTACGCTGTAATTGATCTTGATCAATCACATGAGAGCCGACGTTTAATGGAAAGCTTATCTGGCTCACGCTACTTCATCGAGCAAGACAGTCCGGCAAATTACCACGATGGACTGGAACAAATACGCCGCGGGAATATCACCCTTCTCATCGAAATACCGCCAAGTTTTGGTCGCGATTTAATACAAGGATTACAACCCCAACTGTCAATACAAATTGATGGTGCCATGCCCTTTATTGCAGAAACCGCCAGCGGATATGTCAACGGGGTGTTATTGCAAGAATTGCAAGCATTAGCACTCGAAGGGAGTCAGTCGAATAACTCACTATCCGTACCTGCGAATGTCATCACGCGTTTCTATTTCAATCAGTCATTTGAAAGCGTCTACGCTATGGTGCCGGGCATTATAATGCTCATGCTGGCATTAATTCCCGCAATGATGACAGCAATGGGAATTGTGCGTGAAAAAGAAAGTGGCTCAATCGCCAACTTCTATTCAACACCCGTTACGCGTATAGAGTTTTTATTAGGGAAACAGGTGCCTTATTTATGCATCGCATTCGTCAGCTACCTAACACTGCTGTTAATTGCCTACAGTGTATTTTCGGTTACCGTAAAAGGCTCATTACTCACGTTAAGTTTCGGCGCCCTATTATACGTCGGTGCCACCACAGGTTTTGGTGTGTTAATTTCCACATTTACGAAAACTCAAGTTGCGGCGCTCTTCGCCTCAGCAGTTTTAAGCATTCTTCCTGCAGTCAATTTCTCAGGATTATTAACCCCCTTATCTTCAATCACGGGATCAGGTAAATGGCTTGGATTATTTTTTCCATCATTGTGGTTTCAGCAGATTAGCATTGGCAGCTTTACTAAGGCACTGGAGTTCAATCAACTTTGGCCCAATCACTTAGCTCTAGCTGGTTTTTTCGTCGGCTTTATCATCATCGCATGGTTTGGACTTAGCAAGCAGGAGCGTTAAAAAATTGAAAATTGCAAACGTTCTCAATTTAGGCATTAAAGAGCTTTACAGCCTAAAAGCAGATCCAACACTATTGGTTTTAATTGTATATATATTTACCTTCTCAGTTTATAGCGTCGCCAAAGGTGCTAATTACGAAGTCGTCAACGCATCGGTTGCAATCCTAGATGAAGATCATTCACCTTTATCACGACAAATAACCAGCGCTTTACTTCCACCAACGTTTTTACCACCGGTGGAAATTCCATCAAGCGATATGGAAGAAGTTTTAAATAATGGAAACTTTGTTTTTGTGCTCGTTTTTCCACCAAATTTTGGCCGCGATGTCCTTCAAGGTAAGCAGCCAGAAGTGCAGTTAAACGTAGATGCATCAGCAATGACTATGGCCGGTAATGGCGCTGTCTACATTCAAGAAATCGTATTAGCCGAAACGATCCAATACTTAACGCCTAACAAGAATTTTCAAGCCTCGTTGCCCATCAAGATATCCATTCGAAAACTCTTTAATCCTAACTCCAGCTCCTTTTGGTTTAACGCAGTTATGCAGATTATTAACAGCATTACACTGCTCGGTATCATCTTGCCAGGAGCAGCCCTGATTCGTGAGCGAGAGCGAGGAACCATAGAGCATCTATTGAGTATGCCTATCACTTCGGCAGAAATTATGTTTGCGAAGATTTGGTCAAATGGACTGATTGTGTTGATAGCAACGGCATTATCCTTACAGTTCGTTGTACGCGAGCTACTCAGCATCCCTATCCATGGCTCGATAACATTGTTTATTCTAGCGAGTGCATTGTATTTATTTTCAGTGACATCATTGGGGATACTACTAGGAACAATCACACGCTCAATGGCGCAGTTTGGACTGTTGGTAATTCCCATCATTATCGTTATGTATTTGCTTTCGGGTAGCACCACACCGCAAGAAAGTATGCCAGAGGGATTACGTTGGATAATGCAGTTGTCGCCATCTACGCACTTTGTGGCTTTATCACAAGATATTCTTTATCGAGGGGCAGGATTCCTAGCAATTTGGCCATTATTATTAGTGCTAATCGCCATTGGTGGTGTATTTTTCACCATTTCGCTCAATCGTTTTCGCCGTACAATTGCAACAATGGCATAGCTAAAGCGGCAATAACCAATAACGTCCTCACTCATCACTCGGAGATTATTCGCCGCTTATGACTATAAATAACGTAAATAATCGCCACAATTAAAACCCACAGTGACGATAATAAAACAGCATGGTAAGACCAATGCTGAAACACCAATGAGCCAATGGCTGCGCCACCTAAAAACGCAGATAAAATCGCACTCTGCAATTTCAACTGAGTTTTTAATAAGCCACGGCCGACAAAAAAATTACCTAAGGTAGAACCAATATCCGACACTATGCCGGTTAAATGCGTTGTCCGGATCACCGACCCACTGTAAGTAGCAACCATAGCATTTTGCAATCCACATGCCGCCGACGCACATAACTCGGCATAAAATGCCCCCTGACGAAAGCCATACCAAGCAAGTGCTAATAAAATGGACTCTAACAATAAAGCGACACCGTAACGACGCCCCATGCGTAGGGCTTCGTTACCGACAATCGCGCCGCTGACAATAGCACCGAGTAAAAAGCAAGCGACAATTAAACCCGTATTCGCCAAGGTTTGCCAATGACCTCTCACCAAGGCATCCGCAGCGATAGTCGCCGTTCCGGTCACATGCGACACCGCATTATTCGCAAAACTGAGCAAGGCGACGCTATTAATAAAACCGGCGTTTAACGCTAATAAAACGCTGCCCAGAATAATCCATATTGGTAACCGGTGGATCACAACAACTCCTCCCCGTAGAGCAATTTAACACAATGATTTAGCGATGCTTGGCCCAAGGGTCAATAGTGCTTGGCTGCTGTACCGGAGTGGATTGAGTGACACTGTCAGGAGTCGGAAGCGGTTGGCGCGTCATATTAGCAGCCATACTCGAATGCTCAGCGACTGATTCAGATTCGCTTGTGGGTTCTACTGACGGCGCTTTGGCTGTTTTAGCTTTACCCTCTTTTGCTGCTTTTTTACTGCGCTCTTTTGGCACTGGCCCGTTATTCGTGGTCGCGGCCTTCACGGTACGCACCGGCTCGCCACCATTGGCGAGAAGACGCAAACGATGACGAATTTGTTCCACATCCTCACCAGCCTGTACGCCGATATAAATATTTTCTACCAGAATTCTAGCCCAAGGTGTTTTACGTAAAAATTTCAAGCTCGACTTCACGCTAGGATCAATGCGAAAACAATTAATACGCACAAGAGAAGCCAATATCTCCCAGCCCAAGGTACCGCTGAGATGCTCAAGTAAAGCCTCCAAGGTTACGCCGTGGAGTGGGTCTTGCTTGCGGGCAGCGTTCGGCTCCCGAGAGGAATCAGACATCCGTTAAACCTGTAGATCTAGCGCGACCTGTGCATCAGGCCGCCGGATGTCTATTGTAAGAGAATACAGCGCTTTATTCGACCGGGTTAGCGCATTCAAAGTGTGCGGGTTCATACTTACAACGTACTTTACGTTGCAAAGTCAGCATATATGGGTCGTAGTAACCGCGATCACGTAACTGAATACGAGCCTCTTGCATCATGATTTGATATTCCGCCTTGTCTTCATCTGAAATTTCAATAAAAACACCTTCTGGAATATCGCCAATTTGCTGCTCAACCAGCTTCTCTAATTCATCGTAGCGCTTTAAGAAATCTTCACGCACCAACTGCGCTAGCTCATTAGGAAAGCGTTCAGCGCGGCCAACCAACTGCAAGGTGAGCTGCGAGAAAGGATAGTTAACGATACCGCCAGTATCACCAATCCCCTTGTACAATTCCATAATATTGTAAGCCACTAGCGGAGCTGGCAATACGTCAACGTTATTATTGTTGAACTTGCCACCAGCACTCATCATGCTCGTTGGTACTGGGTTGGCGCCAATTTGCTGCACCATTTCTGCTTGCACAAGATCGTAATCCATAATCGCCACACGCTTACCGGCGGCTTTAGCTAAGGTATTAATGGCACGATCATTGACGAAAATATAGACAGCACCTAACGGCGCGTAACCCATAACAACATATTGTCCATCCAGCATTCGATCCGCATTTTTGGGATCAGTGATCACACGCATCAACAGCTTCATGTGCGCGCTGCTGGGCACAGCACCGATAGCGTCGATAGAGCCCGTAAATTTATTGAACAAACGTGCGCGTAAACCAGAAAACAAAGCCGCATCACACTGCCCTGCTTTTAAATCTTCCGCTAATACGCTTTCGCTGGTGTAGGCTTCGAGGTTGACATTAACCCCCCAACCCAACATACGCGTGCGTTGATCAACGGCTGCGTTATATATTGGGCCCGTTTTCCCAACAATATCCCAGACACAAATCGTCCGACTTGTCGCCGTACCATCGGCATTTGTCATTTCTGGGTACAGTGTTTTGATGGTCGCCACCCGTTCCTCAATGGGTAAGGATTGATCCATCGCGCGGGTACTCAGCTGCGCTCGTTTAGCGTCGCTTAAAGGGGCTGCGTGTGTCATAGCAGCTACGCACGTTGCAATAGCACATGCAGCGGTCGTGATTAATCGCTTCATTGAGTTGGTTCCTATTTTTCTTGTTTTCGGACGCTACCATAGCGCGTTCAACATAACAACGGCAGGTGTTTTATGGAAAATCACCCACTCCTGTGGCCGATTTGAACAGTCTGAAATACGCAATAACAAGGGTCAACGAGCACTTTTTGCAACGTTTCATACTAGTTGCACTGCTCTTGAAGTCGATTTTTTACCTCAATCCATTGGCCCATATATTGGGTACTCCTCATGCTGTGATGCCGCAGCATGGCGCCATAAAAATTGGTACGACGGTGATGATCTAGTTGTTGCCGTACTCTAGTTAAGAACGCGATCAACAGCGGCCCATGATAAGCCATCAAAAAGCGCTGGGGTATGAGCTGGGCACCTGCTTCGCTCAACCGCTGCCACTGTAGCTTAGATTGATACAGAGACACGGCGTTCTCGATAAACTCAGACTCGGTATCACAAATTTTTGCCATAGCATCAAGATCACCATACAGACCTTCGGCACCGATAGAGGTGGTAACGACAGGCGTTCGACACCGTGCAGCATCCAACAATTTACCCTTTAAACCCGCACCAAAGCGCAAAGGAGCAAGCATGACTCGGGCATGTTTGATGACGTCAAAGGCATCATCGCACCACCCTTTCACCATAAAACCTTGTTTAACATTGTGTAATTGCGTGGCTTTAGGTGGCGGATAAGCCCCATAAATATGCAATTCTGCATCAGGGAGACGAGCACGAATAGCAGGCCAGCATTGTTTCAGTTGCAAGACCGCATCCCAATTGGGGGCATGACGAAAATTACCGATTGCAATAAAGTGCTGGCGTTGTTCAAAGTCAGGCTGTACCGGTGGCGCCGTTGCTTCAAGCATAAACGGTGAATAGTGCAAAAGTTGTGCTGGTATGGCAAAGGCGCGCTGTAGCCATTCCATCTCGTACTCAGAAATAACCAGCGTGATATCGCAACGTAATATGGCCGCCACTTCGCGCAGCGCGATATCGGAAATAGGAGCATCGTCATTAAAAGTCTCACCCTGCTTAATCGCCTCATGACGGGCATGACGAAGGCAGTGAACATCCTCCATATCGAGCACCTGCAACGCCTGTGGGCACGACTTACTAACACGCCAACCAAACTGCTCTTCCATCATAAAGCGATCATAAAGCACGACTTCCGGCTGCATCTCGGTTACCCATTGGTCAAACGAGCTGCAATTTAAAGTAATGCTTTGTTGGCTAACATTAAGAGTCGCTAAGTCGATAGCATGGGGACTGATATCCGCCGCCGAAGCATAAGTCACTTGATAACCTGCGCTCTGGAAACAAGCAATAAGTTGTAACATGTGACTGCCCGCAGCAGACGAATTTGGCTCAGGCCAAACATAACCAATAACTAATAATGTTTTTATCGACATAGAAAACAACCAATACCGAGCGAAAAATTGAAACTATAACCTAGAGCAGCTCTGGATAATGCAGTAATGACAACCCGACACTCCTGCGCATATACCATCGTCGCCTACTGCGGAAAGGCGAAAATCTTTCTGCTACAATAATGCCCCCAATAAATGCCCTCTCACCAATCGTCCAGATAGCGGAAAACAGACCCATGACAGAAAAGCACACACCTGATTATTTATCCGACATCAGCACTAAATTAAGCGTTAATGGCATTGCCTGCGATGGTATCTGGTATCACGGTACATCTTCTGAGTTGGTTGCCGCCATTACTGCCAAGGGATTAATTGGCGGCGGCGATAGCGAATTTTTGAATCGAACCCAACAAACACTGGGAACAATCGGTGGTCGTCAGTTTGAAAGCAAAGAGCCTGTTTTTATAACGCAAAGCAAAGAACTTGCGTACTACTGGGCAAAGCAAAAAACTCGCGCGCGTAATGTCTATTTCCAAAAAAATGAAACCCCGGTGGTGTTTGCAATTAACCTACCCTCAGGGTTAGCCGATAAGATTAAACCAGACGTCGGTGCTGCGGCTCTCATCATGGAACCTAGTAACGATTATATTGCCATGCTGCAAGAACTATACATAGACAATGGCATCACATTGAACGAAGTCAATCCGTTACAAGTTGACCGTAGCTACTTCCTACAAATGTTAGCCATGGCCTATGTACAAGATCACATTCCTGCAGCAGCACTGACATTACTAACGGCATAATCGCATTTTCGCTATAAAAGGCCGCCATTGTTTGACGCTGATCTTGTAGCTGTTCAAACCCGCCTGGCGGGTAATTGTGGCGAATTCGCCATAATTAAAATGGGGGCCACCGAAATCACGGTCTCAACCTTGTTGGCTGCTTGTCATGTGTTGTTCCTATTTATCCGTTTTCATTACAAAAAAACTTAAAAAGCCTGCAAATCAGAGACTTGCAGGCTTATGAAAGGCAATGAATGCGAATAAATTAGCTACATGATGATGTCGGGTAGCAAGGACACATTACTGTGCCCCCGCCCCCTAAGAACCGTACGTGCGAGTTTCCCCGCATACGGCTCAAGCCTTTGTAAGCCTGTAAATCACACAGGCCAGCAACCTAACCTTTAGGTGGATAAGGATCATTACCATAGGAGTCTTTATCCCTAATACGGCCATCTCGGCCATGGATAACAACTTCGCTCTGTTGGTTCTGAGCAATATTCCTAGCAGCTTGACGGGCCTCTTCCTGCGTCCGATGGTGAGAGGTATCTTTCGAATTTCCCTCACCACGAACCGCCCATCCATTATCTCGTTTTACAACATGTTGGTTCTTGCCCATTGATCACATCCAAAGTGTAAGTGGACACTTACTCAATGAGGTCATTTTTGAACAATTCAACCCTTGTCGACGATCCGTTATGCAGCTGCCTATGACAGTTAGGATGCAACAGCACCAGGTTATCAAGCGAGTCAGAGCCACCTTTATAGCGCTCGACAATGTGATGAATATTCCAGCCAGTTTCCTGGGAAATACGCTGATCACATTTAGGACACTTTCCTAGCTGTCTGACCCAGAGAGACATGATCTTTTTCCGGCCCGACATTGAATCCCTCCAGACGCGCTCAAAGCGCTGCTCGTAGTAGGATTCATATTCGGGCAAGTAGGGATTAGCCTCTGCCTTGATTTTGATATGGCGTTTGATTGCCGTGTTGGCAGCATACAGTAACGTGTACTGTTTGCCGTCAGGGGAAATTCCCTGAAACACCCAATTACGATTTCCAGCTGATTTAAAGTACTTAGCTTTAATCCAGCGCTTCCGTCGTTTCAGGTGGCGGCGTTTGCACCACTGCCACAGCATTTTCCAGATCCGGTAATCGACATACTTGAACGCCTCCGCCGCTACAACCGATTTGTGATAGTTCACCCATCCCCGAATCATAGGATTCAGTTTTGAGATCACCCACCATGCCGGCATAGTTTTGTGAGCATTCAGGAAGTCCCGAATCTTAGCCAAGAATGTTTTCAGATTTTTCCGGGCTGGCTTAATTAAAAGCTTACCCTGATATTTCCGAATGTTCTGACCAAGAAAATCAAACCCCTCATCAACGTGCGTAATCACCGTCTTTTCAGCCGATAGCTGAAGCCCTCGTTTAGCCATAAAGGCTTCAACGATAGGCAGAACTTCATCGTTAAGTAGCTCTCTCGAGATACCGGTTACGATAAAGTCGTCGGCATAACGCACAAAGTTAACCTTGGTTTTATAACTGGCTTTCGTATTTTTCTTGCCAAAATTGGCTTCTAACACGGATTCCAGTCCATCTAACGCAAGGTTAGCGAGCACGGGCGAAATTATCCCGCCCTGTGGTGTACCCGCCTCGGTTGGTGCAAAGCGGTAATTTTCCATAACCCCCGCTTTTAGCCACTTCCGGAGCATCACTTTGTCCATAAGGACATTATTCAGCAGCCAGTCGTGATCTATGTTGTCGAAACACCCTTTGATATCCCCCTTCCAGAATCCACTCCGAAGAGCTTTTCCGACTGAGGTTAACAAAGCATTGTTCTATAGCATCTGCTGTAGAGCGTGCCGGACGAAAGCCGTAGGAATTTCTATCCGCCAGAGTTTCCGATACTGGTTCAAGAGCAAACAGGAAAAGTGCCTGCATTGCTCTGTCCAGCATGACCGGAATCCCAAGCGGTCGTCGCTTCCCGTTTGGCTTGGGGATGTATACACGACGAAGCGGTCTGGGTTTGTAACCAGTCCTTTTCATACGCTGTATCGCATCCCATTTCGTCTGGGGTGTATCCCAGAGTTCACCGTCAATTCCCGCGGTTACTTTACCCCGGTTTTCGGTTACCCGTTTGACAGCTAATGCTTTTGCTGCAAACGAACGGGTGAGCATGCGTTGAAGGGATTTAACCCTTCGCCACTGCTCTTGTTGGGTTGCCTTCGCAATCCGTACCTGCAGTTTCCTCACCGTGACATGACAGGTTTTCCAGTCAATGTCGTGCCAACCAGCGGCATGGTGGAGAAGTGCAGATCCTTCATTTGAAATGATTCATCTTGCTACCTCTCGGTGTAATGACCACAGAAAGGAACAAGAGCCCAGTAGGGCTTTTGCCCCACTGGGTCGGGTTACTTTTATAGAGCAATACTAAGACCGCTCCCCTTCTGAGAAGGTTTGGTTACTTTGCAAGTCTTCATACGATCAAAGACCAATCGGAAGTGGGCACCGTTTCCGGTCAGGGCAAAGTCTGAACCCCTATCCAACCGGTTACAGGTTGGCATTCGCTTTTTCCGATCTCCTCTGCCCGCATCGCCATCAGCGTTCCTTGCGGTTCGCATTGCTGATTTGCACCAGCGACGATACGGGTTTACCGAGTTCCATCTGAATTACACGAGCAACGTAGACTCCACCTATTCTCCGGCGATACAACATCGACGTACTCCCAGATGTAAAAGGAGTAACTTGATCGCGTACCTTTTGGTCAAGGCTCATCAGCAACCTGAGCCTGTTGCGGCTGACGGAGTTTATTAGTGGTTCACATACGTTAGTCATATTGCCCAGCCTAGCGCCTCAACTGATTGTTGCTATCAGTATCTGCCGCCAATCTCACGATCGGACGACACCGTATAAACGGGGCTACATTGTCAGGAAGCTTCATACCCAGCCGTTACCAGCTACGCACTATCCCTAGGCTACCTCTGGTCGAACAGAGGGTTCACTACCAAAATTACTTGGTTGAACAATAATTCAGACAGCTTGCGTCAGAGGGCTGCTATTCAGCATTTCCAACGAAAAGCCGTGAAGAATCCAGCGACGTAATGTCACTTTCTTCTTTCAGGTTGTGCCTCAAAAAGGCTGAAAATGGCAACTAACGAGAGATGCCAGTCTAAGGGGGTTATTGGCGTTAAAGTCGCGAGACTGTCGCCAATTATGACAACCAACGTGGATTGTCAGAGGGGTTGTGGATATCAGCAGCACCAGCAACAAGGCTGGCGATTCTGACTCCGAAGACCTTCTACAATGAGAAAGGCCAAGAAAGGACGGTAACGAGACCGTCCTGTCTTCGTTAGGATCATTTGTCCTGATCGAAGTGCCCTAGCCACTGTTTGATCACGAGTACTATCGGTAAACCGACAGCAATCATTACCACAACTTGCAACTCGAGACTCATATCAACTCCCATGATCCTGTGGTGCTTTCGATTAATGCCGAAAGCACCTAGGGTTAACCAGCAATTAAGCCGGTAAGCTTGGAAACTACATCAATAGAATGCCGTTTTCAAGCAGGCGGGTTGGATAATGCTATGTTTGCGGAAATGTCCTGCCGAACGAGCGGCAGGAAATGAAGTAGTCCCGCAAGGCTAGCAACCCTCGCGACTCTCGTCGCACTACATCATGCCGCCCATTCCACCCATTCCGCCCATACCACCCATGCCGCCCATATCACCGGCACCGCTGTCTTTTGGAATCTCAGAAACCATCGCTTCGGTGGTGATCATCAAGCCAGCAATAGAAGCCGCAGCTTGTAGAGAGGTACGAGTTACTTTCGCAGGATCAAGAATACCCATCTCGATCATGTCGCCGTATTCGCCAGTTGCGGCGTTAAAACCGAAAGCGCCAGAGCCTGCTTTCACTTTATCAACAACAACTGAGCCTTCTGCACCAGCGTTAGCCGCGATTTGACGAATCGGCGCTTCCATCGCACGCAATGCCAAAGCAATACCGACGTTTTGATCTTCGTTGTCACCAACCACTTGTACTTGAGTCAGAGCACGAACGAGAGCAACACCACCACCGGCAACAACGCCTTCTTCAACCGCTGCGCGGGTTGCATTCAAAGCATCGTCGACACGGTCTTTTTTCTCTTTCATTTCAACTTCAGAACCCGCGCCTACTTTGATAACGGCAACACCGCCAGCAAGCTTAGCCACACGCTCTTGCAGTTTCTCTTTATCGTAATCAGAGGTGGATGCTTCCATTTCTGCACGGATCTGCTCAACACGTCCTTTAACGTCTTGTTCACTGCCAGCACCGTCTACAATCACGGTATTTTCTTTGCTGATAACCACTTTCTTAGCCGTACCTAGCATATCAATCGTAGTGGTTTCTAACGACATACCCACTTCTTCAGAAATCACTTGGCCATTCGTCAGCACAGCGATGTCTTGCAGCATAGCCTTACGACGATCGCCGAAACCCGGTGCTTTAACCGCCGCGACCTTAAAGGTGCCACGTAGGTTATTCACAACTAAGGTTGCCAAAGCTTGACCTTCAACATCTTCTGCAACAATCAACAAAGGACGACCCGACTTAGCAACGGCTTCCAATACTGGGATCAGTTCTTGTAGGTTATCAATCTTCTTATCAACCAATAGGATCACTGGGTTTTCTAACTCAGCCACCATTTTTTCTTGGTTATTAATGAAGTAAGGAGATAGGAAACCGCGGTCAAACTGCATGCCTTCAACCACTTCTAATTCATCGTTTAGGCCCTTACCTTCTTCAACCGTAATAACGCCCTCAGTACCGACTTTCGCCATCGCTTCAGCGATCATTTTGCCAACCGTCTCATCTGAGTTAGCAGAAATAGTACCGACTTGAGCAATCGCTTTTGAATCAGTACAAGGCTGAGCTTGTAACTTCAAGGCTTCCACAACGGCTGCAGTGGCTTTATCAATACCGCGCTTAAGATCCATTGGATTCATACCCGCAGCAACGGACTTCAAACCTTCGTTAACAATGGCTTGAGCTAATACAGTTGCAGTCGTGGTACCGTCACCGGCTTGGTCGTTTGCTTGGGAAGCAACTTCCTTCACCATTTGTGCGCCCATATTTTCAAACTTGTCTTCCAGTTCGATTTCACGCGCAACCGATACACCATCTTTAGTGATGGTTGGTGATCCAAATGATTTGTCTAAAACAACGTTACGACCTTTAGGGCCTAACGTTACTTTTACTGCGTTAGCAAGAATGTTCACACCGTTCAGCATTGCTGAGCGTGCTTCATTACCGAATTTTACTTCTTTAGCTGCCATGAAAAATGTTCCTTCAGAATTACGTTAGATGAATAAATCAAAGCGGATAAAAATTACGCTTCGATTACGCCGTAGATGTCGCTCTCGTTAAGAATCAACAATTCTTCACCAGCAATTTTGATGGTGTTAGAACCTGAGTACTTACCGAAGACAACGGTGTCACCCACTTTCACTGCGAGTGCTTGCACATCGCCATTCGTCAAAACGCGGCCAGTACCGACAGCAACCACTTCACCTTGGTTAGGCTTTTCAGCCGCAGCACCTGGTAACAGGATACCGCCAGCAGTAGTTTGCTCTTCTTCCTTGCGACGAACCACGACGCGATCGTGTAAAGGACGGATTTTCATTTGAAGGTCTCTCCAATGTAAAAGCATGTTTTTGCTGATAATAGAAGCAAGTATTAACACGTTAATAGCACGTTTAACCTTGCTTCAAACTGTGTGATGTCTTTATTGGGGTGCGGAACCTAATTTCAACACCCTGCGATAAAAAAATTGTCTTTATTCAGTCTTCGCGGCGGTATTCACCGTCGATCACATTGTGACCACTTAGGTCTTTTTGCACTCGCGGTTCAAATGGATCTTGCGGACGATCAAATGGACTATGATCATTCATTCCAGCGCTCATCGTCATGGTCGGTTTAAAACGCTTCAACACCGAACCTGCAAGACGACCGCGAATGGACGGCACCAGCAACATAAAACCGCACGCATCGGTAATCAAACCTGGGGTAAGTAACAGAGCACCCGCCAACGCCAATAAAAATCCTTCCGCTAACTCTTTGGCCGGTAAACGGCCCTCCTGCATCTTTTGGCTCGCGCGCATCAAGGTCGACAACCCTTGCACACGAAGAATGCTCACACCAATGGTTGCCGTCAGCAAGATCAAGGCAAATGTCCATAAAATGCCGATATAACTACCAACCTTGATCAACACGGCCAGCTCGGCAAGAGGAACGATAATAAATATAAAGAGAAGTGGCACGAAGCCTCCTAATTAACTCAATGGAGTCACGGGTCGCCGATGAAAAGGGAACGCCAATGTAAGTCTTTATTTGGGGGCAAATTATGGCAATACAAGGCGCATTAACGTCTTCGAGCGGAAATATACGACTAAAAAAAGCCGGTGTTGCTGACTTAGCTGCGGATATCAAGATAAATTAAGTAGCACAAGCACGACCGCCAGAAACGAACAAAGCCCAGTACCAAATACTGGGCTTTGTTTCATCATCCACTAGCCTCAGGGACATCCTAGCAGACTCAGAACCTTCGAGATCAATAGAACGACGAACCTGCTGCCGCTTTCTCAATCACACTAGCAGGTACGCGATAACGCTCGCCGACGGCATCGGCTAATTCATTCGCTTCAGCAATAAAGCGATCCATACCGATTATTGTTTCTACGTATGAAATCGTACCGCCCGTATGAGGCGCGAAACCCCAACCGAAAATAGAGCCGATATCGACTTCATGGGCACGAGTAATTACCCCCTCAGAGACACAACGTAAGGTTTCTACCGCTTGAACATGCAGTAAACGCTTTATCACATAATCCGCATCAGGCTGTGTAACGGCCAGAGGGAAGCGCTCGGCTAAACCGTTCCACAGCATCTTCTTCGCGGTTTTATCATCGGAGGCAGGGTAATCATAAAAGCCTTTACCCGTGCGTTTACCGATACGGTCGGCCTCTTCAACCATAAACTTAACGACTTCATCGCCGGGATGAGCAACATAGGCATCGCCCAAATCTTTGCGCGTTTGCGTACCAATGCGGTTCATTAATTCTAAAGTGACTTCGTCGCTTAGCGCTAATGGGCCCACCGGCATACCAGCTTTTTTACCCGCATTTTCAATCAAGGCTGGGGCTACACCCTCTTTCAATAACGCCATGCCTTCCATCACATAGGTACTGAAAACACGCGACGTATAAAAGCCACGACTATCGTTTACAACGATTGGGGTTTTACGCAATTGCTGCACGTAATCCAATGCCCAAGCTAAAGTATGCTGCGATGTTTTCTCACCCATAATAATTTCGACCAACGGCATTTTATCCACCGGCGAGAAGAAATGTAGGCCAATAAATTGCTCTGGTCGCTGACTCGCTTGCGCTAAACCAGTAATCGGTAACGTCGAGGTATTTGAGGCGAAAATGGCATCGCTACCAATAACCGCTTCCGCTTTAGCCGTGACGTCGGCTTTAATCGTACGATCTTCGAATACCGCCTCAATCACTAAGTCGCAACCGGCGAGATCATTAAAATCCGTTGTTGCGAGAATTCGGCCTAATTGTGCATCCGCCTTTTCTTGGGTCATTTTTCCGCGCGTCACACGCTTCTTTAAAATACCTTCAGAATACGCCTTGCCACGATCAGCCGCTGCTTGAGTAGTATCAAGCAATACCACATCCATACCACTCAGCGTTGAGGAATAAGCAATACCAGCCCCCATCATACCAGCACCTAAAATACCGACTTTCTTAAACTGCTTTTTCTCAACGTCTTTGGGACGATTTTTCAGTTTATTGGCGTCTTGCAATGCAACAAAGAAAGTACGGATCATGGCTTTCGCCTGATCGCTTAATAGCAATTCGGTGAAGTATTTCGCTTCAATTTCTAACGCGGCATCAATCGGCAATTGGCAACCTTCAAACAGCGCTTGCAAAATCGCCTGTGGCGCACGGTAATTCCCTTGAGTCTTTTTACGCAACATCGCCTCAGTGCCCATAAATGCCTGAGCAGTTTTAGCCGATTGCACTTCCCCGCCGGGTAAACGGAATTTTTTATCATCCCAAGGCTGTATCGCTTTAGGGTTATTTAATGCCCATTCTTTCGCTGCACTGATCAGCTGATCTGCCGGTACAACGGCATGAATTAAACCCGCCGCTAAGGCTTCTTCGGGGTTAGCTTGTGTGGCTTGCAATAACCACGGCAGCGCCGCTTGAATACCCAATAAGCGCGCCAAGCGCTGCGTGCCACCTCCGCCCGGCAACAAGCCTAGATTCACTTCAGGGAAACCGAATCGCGCTTTACTATTATCTGCCGCGATACGCTGATGGCACGCCAATGCGACTTCCATCCCGCCGCCTAACGCCGTACCATTTAAAGCGGCGACAACTGGTTTTCCAGCCGTTTCCATGCGGCGCATTAACACATGCAATTGACGGATAAAGCCCATAATCGTTGCTGGATCTTGCGGCATGGTTTGAATTTCATGCAGGTTAGCCCCAACGATAAAATCGCTCTTACCTGAGGTCAGAACAATCCCCTTTACCGCCTCGTTAACCAACAAACTCTCTAGCACTTCAGCAAAGGCAGCCACGGCCGCTTGCGCCAATGAATTTACCGGCGCGCCTTCATCATTCCATGTTAAAACCACGATACCTTGATCGTCGATCTCATGAGTAAACATTGTATTCGCCATCCCGTTTCTCCCGTCGATGGTTTGCAGTCATTAACAACGAATTAAACGCGTTCAATAATTGTTGCTGTACCCATACCACCACCCACACATAAATTAATCAGTGCCGTGCGTTTATTCGTGCGTTCTAGTTCATCAAGTACCGTACCTAAAATCATGGCACCCGTTGCACCCAATGGATGCCCCATCGCAATCGCACCACCATTGACGTTAATACGGCTATGGTCTATACCCATTTCTTTCATAAACAGCATCACAACCGAGGCAAATGCTTCGTTTAATTCCCATAAGTCGATATCGGATGCTTGCATACCCGCATTCGCGAGCGCTTTGCGTGCACTGGGAGCTGGGCCAGTTAACATAATGGTGGGTTCAGAACCAACCGAAGCCGCTGCAACGATGCGCGCACGTGGAGTCAAACCTAGTGCAACGCCCATTTCGCGCGTACCAATCAATACCGCCGAAGCGCCATCGACAATGCCCGATGAGTTACCGGCATGATGCACATGATGGATGCGCTCAACCTGTGGGTACACCTGCTGGGCAATAGCATCGAAACCTAATTCGCCGTGCATTGCGAACGATGGATTTAATTTACCTAAGCTCTCGACCGTCGCCTCTGGACGCAGATGTTCGTCACGATCCAATAAGGTAAAGCCAAGCTGGTCTTTTACTGGGATAACTGATTTAGCAAAAAATCCGTTGTCCCACGCGTGCTTGGCACGTCGCTGTGACTCCACTGCGTAGGCATCCACATCGGCGCGCGAAAAACCGTGCATAGTGGCAATTAAATCGGCAGAAATACCTTGCGGTACAAATGATAATTTATTGGTCACCGATGGATCAGTGTAATAAGCACCGCCTCCGGCTCCCATAGGAATGCGCGACATACATTCAACGCCACCGCCAATGGTCAGCTGTGCTTCACCAGCCTTAACTTTGGCCGCCGCCATATTGACCGCTTCTAGGCCAGAGGCACAGAAACGACTGACCACGATACCCGCAACGGTTTGCGCATAATCGGCCATGAGTACCGCAGTGCGAGCGATATCGGCACCCTGTTCCATTACCGGTTCAACACAACCCAACACCACATCATCTAATTGTGAAGTATCGAGATCATTACGCTTTTGTAATTCGCGCAATAAACCCGACATTAAATTCACAGGGGTTACGCTGTGCAAACTACCGTCTTGTTTACCGCGACCACGAGGGGTACGAACGGCATCAAAAATATAGGCTTCAGTCATCATCCTTACCCTGTATTAAATCGTACGAGAAATAATTTCTTTCATAATTTCAGATGTGCCCGCATAAATACGCTGCACGCGTGAATCGGCATAAGCACGAGCAACTGGGTATTCCCACATATAGCCGTAACCGCCATGTAACTGTACGCACTCATCAATAATGCGACATTGAGCTTCAGTTGCCCAAAGTTTCACCGATGCCGCTGCATCTATGCCAAGTTTTTTCTCGCAATGTAATTCTAAACAGCGATCAACATAGGTTTGCGTCACGGCAAGTTCAGTGCGGAGTTCTGCTAATTTAAAGCGAGTATTTTGAAAATCGGCAATCGGTTTACCAAACGCTTTACGCTCTTTTACGTATTTTACCGTTTCGTCGTAACACGCTTTCGCGACGGCAGCACCAACAATGGCAACACTCAAACGCTCTTGCGCGAGCTCTTGCATTAAGTAAATAAAGCCCGCATTTTTCTGCCCTAATAAATTGCCCTTAGGGATACGTACATTGTCAAAAAACAGCTCAGAAGTATCCTGCGCCTTCATGCCGACTTTCTTTAAATTTTTCCCGCGAGCGAACCCAGCACGATCCGCTTCAACTAAAAACAAGCTGACACCTTTAGCACCGGCACGGGTATCGGTTTTAGCAACAACAATAAATAAATCGGCCATTTGACCGTTGGTAATAAAAGTTTTAGAACCATTAATAATATAATCATCGCCATCTTCGGTAGCGCTGGTACGCACACCGGCCAAATCAGAACCTGTACCCGGTTCCGTCATAGCAATCGCCGTGATCACCTCGCCAGTACACATTTTGGGCAGCCACTTCTTTTTTTGTTCTTCAGAACCGTAATGCAAAATATAGGGCGCAACGATATCGGAATGCAGAGAAAAGCCTGGGCCAGATGCAAACACATAGCCTTGCTCTTCAATAGCAATGGCAGAATAACGGAAATCGACACCAGCGCCGCCGTACTCCTCAGGAATATGAGAGCACAAAATGCCAGCCTCGCCGGCCTTCAACCAAGCGTCACGGGAAATATGACCGTCTTCTTCCCACTGCTCAGTATGTGGCTGAATTTCACGTTGCATAAATTTACGCACCGCATCGCGGAATATGTCATGTTCTTCGGTATAAACACTACGAGGGATCATTAATTGCTCTCCTTAAGGATTGTGTAACCTGCTTGACGGGCAACGCCACTTAGCAACAGACGTTCAATATCTGCTCCAGTGCAATTAACGTCATGCAGGATACTCTGAGTGTGCTGGCCTTGTTCAGGACCAACGGAATCAGCTAAATATTTTTTATTGGAATATTGAATAGGCGGAGCCGGACAACGTATGGTCTGGCCCGTGGGAGTAACTAACACCTGCACCATTTCTCGTGCTAATAATTGCGGATGCTCAAACGCCGCTTGGGGAGTCAAAATTGGCGTTACGCAGCAATCCGCATCAGCGAATACGTCGCGCCAATGCGCTTGCGGCTCAGATGCAAAGACGGCAGCGACTTGCGCACGTAATTCCTCTGCTTTGTTCCCCATATCGAAATAACGCGCTTTCCATTCCGGTTTATTAAGTACGTCGCAGACTTGAAACCAGAATTTTTCTTCCAGTGCAGCAACCGCCATGTATTGGTGATCGGCCGTGGCATAAATGGAATAACATGGGCGCGCACCAGTCAGCATGTCTTGGCCACGCGGCAAAGATTTGCCCATCAAATTCATGCTCGCCATGGTAATAACGTTATGGGCAAACGTGCAATCCGTCATCGAAATATCTAAATAACACCCTTCACCATGACGCAAGCTACCCACGACCCCAGCCATAATGGCCATCGCCGCACTGAGTGAACCACCGGCTAAATCTGCAATTTGAAAATTACCCAATACCGGTGCACCATTTGCCGCACCAACTTGATCCAAAACACCGGCGGTTGCACAGTAATTCATATCGTGTCCGGCTTTTTCTGCCCAAGGCCCAGTTTGGCCATAACCAGAAATCGAACACACCACTAATTGAGGGTTAATCGCTTTAAGAACATCGTAGGAAAGACCAAGACGAGCCATAACACCGGGGCGAAAACTTTCCAGCACAATGTCAGCTTGTTCGACCAAGCGCAGGAACAAGGCATGTCCTTCAGCATGACTCACATCCAGACTAATGGATTCTTTAGCACGATTTAAAATATGAAAGGCTGGGCTTACCATGCCTTTCGGCATACCCATAAAACGCGTGTAGTCACCAGCTTTGGTGTCTTCCACCTTAATGACTCGAGCACCCATATCGCGTAAGTGCATAGAGCACATAGGGCCAGGGAGTAGTCGTGATAAATCGAGAACCGTCATCCCCTCTAAAGGTAAAGCCATAGTGCCTTCCTCATTTTTTTATTATTTGCAGTCGAAGACGACTTGGTCAACAACCGTCGACTCGACAAGTTACCTTAAGGTAACTCAAGTTACCCTAAGGAAATCTTGATCGCAAGGTGCAAATCATTCACCCCGATGACAAATTACCACCCGCCAATAACCTGACAAGGAGTGAACGAATGAAAATTAAGAGTGATCGACCACAAAGGCCTGAAAGGCCGTCTCAGGATCAAGGTTGAGTTGACGAAGATCCTCTTGCGCCGATAACTCAACCGCATGCAGCTCATCAATAGTGGCATCAAGATCGCGACGCTGCGCTTCTAACTCATATAACCGCTGACGACAGCGCAACATCATGCTCAACAACCGCTCAGGATTAGTGCGATCAGCATCATATAGATCAAGATAGGCTTTCGTGGCCTCTAAGGAGAATCCCAGTCGCTTAGAACGCAAAACAATTTTTAAGCGAGCGCGCTGACGATGATCATAAATCATAGCGCGACCAACGCGGCGAGAACGGATCAAACCTTTGGTTTCATACAGGCGAATAGCCCTAGGAGTAATGCTAAATTCAGCGGCAAGCTGGGCAACGGTATAATAATCGTCGGTGCTATTACGGTCGGTCATACCCATCTACACAGTCACAAAGGTGTCATCATAGCATTAGCCAACCCATTCCTCAGCACTCTATCGCACAAAGACGACACTCCCATACTCATCCCCCTCATTCCTTTGATTGAACGCTGATGTACTCAGCCATTCTGTTCTATACTGTCATCGCGTCTTCTCATCTCACCATCTTTTCTTTTGACTGTCATTGATCCTACGGGTTTAACGGCTTCTGGGTTCAAGCCCCTAAGCCTTATATCTCAGCCAAAAACTAAAGCTGAGTGAGCACATACAATTTACTTGCTTTAACGCTTCAAAGGAGTGCATTTATGAACCTTCAAGATAAAATCGTTGCAATCACCGGTGGTGGCCAAGGCTTAGGCCGCTCAATGGCCGTGTATTTAGCCCGTAAAGGGGCACAAATTGCCATTATCGACCTCGACCAAGAACATATGGATGAAACCAAAAGCCAAGTTGAAGCCGCCGGCAGTAAAGCCTGCACTTATCTGTGCAACGTCGCCAACGAAGAACAGGTTGAAGAAACCTTCGACGCCATCATTAGCCAAATGGGTGGCTTGCACGGATTAGTCAACAACGCCGGTATTTTGCGTGATGGCTTGCTGGTTAAAGTAAAAGATGGCGACATAACTAAAATGACGTTGGCCCAATGGCAGGCCGTCATCGACGTGAACTTAACTGGGGTATTTTTATGTGGTCGCGAAGCAGCGATTCGTATGATCAAACACGGAGAAGGAGGGTGCATCATTAATATTTCCAGTATTTCTCGCTCTGGGAATATGGGCCAATCTAACTACTCAGCCGCCAAAGCCGGTGTCGCAACCATGGCAGTAACATGGGCCAAAGAACTGGCACGTTATGGCATTCGCGCAAATGCTATCGCCCCAGGTTTTATCGCCACAGAAATGACATCGAGTATGAAACCAGAAGCACTCGAAAAAATGATGGCTGGCATTCCATTAAAACGTATGGGACAACCAGACGAAATCGCTAGCACAGCCGCCTTTTTGCTTGAGAACGATTACGTCTCGGGTCGCGTTATTGAAGTCGACGGCGGCTTACGCCTGTAATCTCATCAACCACGGGATCGTTAACATTGCGGCTTAACGACCCCGTGGATTCATTCGCCCCCCTAGAGGGCGATCGAATACTTCTTTTTCTCTCCTATTCTTACGCTTCTGACGACAAGGCCTGTCAGATTCGGACACTGCCAAAAAGGTCGTCATAGCCAGCAATGCACTAGCATGAAGCGACATAGAGGGAATGGATATATATCAAACATTCACCCAACTTTGTCACGGTATCACCTGTTAACTCTTGTGGTTTTACGACAAAGTACCCGTCATGGGCGCGAACGCCTCTCACATTACAAAAACAACGTCGACACTAGGAAACCTTCAATGTCTAAAGAATATTTTGACGTACTTATTATTGGTGCTGGCTTGTCCGGTATTGGAACTGCATGCCACCTAAAGAAAGAAGCGCCAGGCAAAACATTCGCCATTCTTGAAGGCCGTACCGCGATTGGTGGTACTTGGGATTTATTCCGCTACCCCGGCATTCGTTCAGATTCCGACATGTTCACTTTGGGCTACGAATTTAAGCCTTGGACACAGAGCAAAGGGATCGCTGATGGCGAAGACATTCGCAACTACATTCGCGAAGCTGCCACCGAATATAATGTCGAGCCACACATTCGTTACAGCCACAAAGTAAACAGCGCCTCATGGTCCACAGAAGAGGCGAAATGGACTGTGGACGTTGAGCTAACTGAAACGGGCGAAACTAAACAGTACATTTGCAGCTTTTTCATTAGCTGCACCGGTTATTACAACTACGACCAAGGCTTTACGCCAGATTTTGAAGGCCGCGACGACTATAAAGGTCAGGTACTACATCCGCAGTTTTGGCCTGACAACCTAGACTACCAAGACAAAAAAGTTGTCGTCATCGGCTCTGGTGCAACCGCTGTAACACTGGTTCCGGCGATGACGGATAAAGCGCAAAAAGTCACCATGTTGCAGCGTTCACCGTCTTATGTTTTGTCGATACCGCAAGAAGACATCATGGTTAATGGCTTGCGTAAAATTTTGCCCGAAACTTGGGTGTATCACATTATTCGTGCTCGTAACGTGTCGATTACATTGGGCATTTATAAATTCTGTAAAGCCTTCCCAAGCACTGCGCGTAAACTGTTACAAGGCATGATCAAACGCCAATTACCTGCTGATTTTGATATGAAGCATTTCACTCCTAAATACAATCCTTGGGATGAACGTCTTTGTGCAGTGCCTAATGGCGATATGTTTAAAGCGATTAAACAAGGCAAGGCAGAGGTGGTCACCGACCACATTGATCGCTTTACTGAAAAAGGCCTATTACTGAAATCGGGTAAAGAATTAGAAGCTGACATCATCGTTACCGCCACAGGTCTGCAAGTGCAAATGCTGGGTAACATGAAACTCATGATGGACGGTGAAGCAATCAATATTGCTGAGAAAATGAGCTTTCGCGGCGCGATGTTCGAAGATATTCCGAACTTCAGTATGGTATTCGGTTATACCAACGCCTCTTGGACTCTGAAAGCAGACTTAATTGCTAGCTGGATTTGCGGTTTGATGAAGCATATGGATGAAAAAGGTCTGCGCCAAGTAACCCCACGCAACCATGACAGCAGTATGGAAAAAGTATCATTTATCGAAATGCAATCCGGTTACATCGAACGCATCCGAAATACGATTCCACGTCAGGGGACGAAAAAACCTTGGAAGCTGTATCAAAACTACATGCTCGACATGGCGTCCTTGAAATTAAGCAGCTTTGAAGAAGCGACCTTGGAATATTCCAATCCAATACAAACATCAGAGCCTAAAATAGCCTAACTGGGTTATCATCCGTCCATAAAAAAACGGCCATCATGGCCGTTTTATTTTTTATTCATTCTTTTATTCCACTTTAAACTGCATAACACGCTGCGTTAGAGCATCCGTAATCGCCTGAGTTTTACGCACGGCTTCCACTGTACCCTCAGCATTAATTGATGTTTGCTCACCGCTATCACGGATGACACCTAAATTATGTTGCAAATCATCCGAAGCACGTTTTTGCTGATTAGCAGTAGCAACAATAGCACTGGTTTTCCCTTGGATATTCCCCATACTGATTTGAATTTCCGCTAAAGTAGTGCCAACTTGAACCGAATTTTCAACCGTCGTATCCACCATATTACGGTTTATCTGCATAGTATCCACAGCACTCACTATATTTTTCTGCACATCATTAATTAAGACTTCAATTTCCTGTGCCGATCCTTGCGTACGACTCGCCAAGGTACGCACCTCATCAGCCACCACCGCAAAACCTCGGCCGTGCTCACCCGCTCGTGCGGCCTCAATCGCCGCATTCAAAGCCAGTAAATTGGTTTGCTCGGCAATACCTTTAATGGTTTCTAAGATGTTACTGATACTCGACGAGTTTTCCGCTAAACGATTCACCGCGGCCATTGAGTTAGCCATTTCATCAGACAAGCGTCGTACCTCATCCATTACACGACTCACCACCTGCCCCACTTGATCCGATTTATTTTGACCTTCAAACGCCGCTATTTCCGCCTCAGCGGCCAAATTTGTTACCTCGGCGGCACCTTTAGCAACGTCGCTAATAATTACCGAAACTTGATTGGTTTGCTCCAACTGATTAGCAACCGCCAAACGATTTCTATTGGCAATTTCTTCCACTTGATTCACATTAAAACTAACCGATGCAGATGAATCTCTCACAGCAGTTAAGGTTGCCCGAATATTTTGCACCATACTATTGAAGGCATCACGCAACTGACCCATTTCATCACGACCATGAAAACTAATCTCATGCGTTAAATCACCATGCGCAATATCACCCGCTGTTTTAGCAAAGCGTTTGATGGTAAAGCGAATAGATATAAAGAAGGCGAGATACAAGTAAATGATGATAGACAAAGTGCTAAGTAGCACAACCGCCAAAATAATAATGCGTTTTTCTTGGGCTAAATAACGTGTATTCAACGTATTTTTAATCATAGGAAATACAAGGTCTTCGATATGAGTCAAAGCCGATTTTTTATTGATATAGTACTGATGGAAATCTTGCCACCTCATCTCCACGGACGAAGCAGCAATAATTTCTTCATCAAGTACAAGGCGTATATCCTTTAACACGGCCTTGGCGGCCTGCGCTGCATTAATTAACGCTTGATTATGAGTTGCTTCAGCCGAAGTAATAATTAAATCTGCACTTGGCCCAGCGGCTAATAAGGTGTCGTAAACCGCGTTCATTAAATCGTAAGTTGCCGATTGCAAATATTGTTCAACAAAAGAATACACCCCACTGGCATGGCCCAAACCAGCCGCGCGCTCAAGCTGAGGTAAATCGGCTAACAAAATTTCCGTTAAGCGCTGGATATCGGCATCGCTATCCAATGAGATACCGGAAGATCGACTGTACTGCTTAGTAATAAGATAGATTTCATCAATGACAATTTGGAAGTAATTAAACTGATCTAACAAGGTAGGCTGGCGATATTCGCCAACCACACTTAAGCGCGGGGAAAACTTAGTTCGCCACTCCTCTAAAGACGCCTGTAAATCCGCATCATCTACCTTAGATATAAGCTCTGCAGTCTGCTTAGGAATACTTTCCAACTTAATATTCGCCACACGCTTCAACTCATCGTCAAACTGAAAAGCGGTGACAACGGCAAGATCTCGGGTATCTTCTAAAAAGTGGGCAAACTCAAGCAAGCGCCGAACATCATCAACGCTATTCAGCTCTTGTTCAGTCTTTTTTAATGACTCAAAAGCGGCCAAAAATACTTGTCCACTGAGAACAACCAAAGGCACCATAAACAAAAAGCTAATCAGTCCAAATTTGGTAGCATAATTTAGCTGCGCCATAAACTTGATACCGGGCCACATCAGCGATCTAAACATAATGAGCACACCCTTAAGTCATTTCAAAGACCAAGCAAAATCACATAAGCAGGGTTCTCATATCTTCTAGATAAGCAACCACACACTGGCCAAATCTAGCCGCCTCAGCCCCATCGACCACGCGATGATCATAGGAAAGAGACAAGGGCAACATAAGTCTTGGTTGAAAACGGGTTCCATCCCAAACCGGTTTGATTTCGGCTTTAGACAAACCCAATATCGCCACTTCCGGCGGATTAACAATTGGCGTAAACGCCGTTCCGCCAATACCACCGAGACTGGAAACACTGAAGCAACCACCCTGCATCTCTGCTAAGGGTAGCTTACCTGAACGGGCCTGCTCGGCTTTATTACTCAGTTCTTGTGTAATTTCTGTAACCGTTTTGTCATCAACATCACGAATCACAGGAACAAGTAAGCCTTTAGGCGTATCCACCGCAACTCCGATATGAATATATTGCCTTAAAATCAGCGACTCACCGTCTTCGGCCAGCGACGAATTGAACGTAGGAAATACCTCTAACGCCCGTGCGATAGCCTTCAACACAAAAGGAACAATGGAATAACGCACACCCTGTTTATTGGCTTCGTTTTGCGCCTTACGAAAAGCGTCGAGACTGGTGATATCGGCCTGATCAAATTGTGTCACTTGCGGCACGTTCAACGAGGCTATCGTCATCGCTTTTGCCGTGGCGCGTTTAATACCGTTTAAAGGCTGCGTTGTTATTGGCCCAAATTTAGCAAAATCGACTTTAGGCACTGGGGGAATTCCAGCCCCTCCCACAGTAGCCACACCATTTACACGCGCCTTAACAAAGGCTTGAATATCCTCCTTCAAAATTCGATGTTTCGGGCCGGTGCCTTTTAACTTGCCTAAATCAACACCAAATTCACGCGCGAGTTTACGCACCGACGGCCCCGCATGAACCATCGCCGAGGCCGTATGCTCCTCTACCGCAGCAGCACTGGCTATGACTACCT